>RRYU01001691.1_pt1 | contig 141081 bp, 127 predicted proteins | sample 2162651 | NCBI WGS metagenome assembly RRYU01 (sample SAMN10267283, study PRJNA491782) | microbial mat metagenome | isolation source: biomat in the production well | place: Japan: Minami-Kanto gas field, natural gas well KTG3 | collected 2017-06 | reverse complement strand
ATTCCAAATAAACGACTGATAACGCAGTTGGGCGAAAAAAGCGTCCCGTCCCTTCGGGTTGCGCCCAAAAATGCATCACTTATGTCCATGGACGGACGGTATGCAGGTGCGCCAGTCTGTGTTGCCTATCGCTCATTTGGAATAACCAAACATCGCTCTTCGCGCCTTGATTGATGCATTTTTTGAGCTGCAATAGTGGTGAATATGAAAGATCAACAGACCCTAATTACCCCTGTAGGTATTACCAACACATCAAAGTGTCGATAACTCAGCTTAAACAGCCATTGTTGTAAAAAAATTGTGTAATCCAATACATTTTTTAACTATTATTAAATATTCCGAGCTGACTGATATGAGGTTTCCATGACGAAGTTAGAGTCTAAAGACACATTCGAAGATCACATTACCGCCATCATTACCGACAGCAAACGTATCACTTCCAAAGATACCTACGAGGTACGCCAGATAATGTTGCGTATAGAAAACCCCTCATTTGGTTATACTGAAGGGCAAAGTATTGGTATTTTGATTCCTGGACCACATGAGTTCGGAAATGAGTACCATCATCGTCGTTATTCTATTGCAAGTTCTAAAAACGCATCAGACGATGGAACCCTAGAGTTGGAGCTTCTGGTTCGCCGCTGTTTTTATATCGATGAAATCTCAGGTGAAGAATATCCAGGTATAGCATCCAATTATCTGTGTAATGCCAAACCAGGAGATAATATTCTCGTTACAGGCCCCTACCATAGTCCGTTTAAGGTTCCATCTGACCCCAATAGCAACCTGGTCTTGATAGGTACAGGAACCGGTATTGCACCCTTCCGGGGTATTATCCAGCACCTTTATAAACAATTTGGTGAATGGAAAGGCAAGGTTCGTCTATTTTATGGCGCCAAAACCGGCCTGGATATGTTGTATATGAATGACCTTAACAATGATCTCACCAATTACTATGACAAAAAAACATTCGAAGCATTTAATGCCATAGGTCACCATTACTTCTCAACTGCAGATGAAGCTTTAGAGCGCTCATTACAAGAGAAGGCTGAAGAAGCCTTATCCTTAATCAAGGAACCATCAACCTACGTGTTATTAGCAGGATTAGGAAAGATTGTTGAAAGGCTTGACACTGTTATGGCAAAGGCTGCTGGTTCAGAGGCTGAATGGGAAAAGACCAAACAGCGTCTTGTTAATGAAGGCAGATGGTCTGAACTAATCTACCGATAAGCTCTTTCTCTTGGACATGGAAGCTCAGGCAAAACAAATCCCGAAAGGTAGACCACACGGATGTGGTCAATCAACCACCTGTGGTTCGATTAATTGCTGGGGAGAATAGACGTATTTCTCTGGGTGATTTAATTACGCTGAATTAACCATAAAATTACCATAACTCTCACCAATTGTTGCTTTTATAAGCAATTAATGTCCAAAAGGTCACAGATATTCATAAGTTTTCGGGTATTAATTTGCCAAAACCCTATAATTACCCATAAAAATGCACTTTTAAAGGATAGAGGAAAAATAAAGTGGTGGCTCGAGGTGGAATCGAACCACCGACACGAGGATTTTCAATCCTCTGCTCTACCAACTGAGCTATCGAGCCATTTGAGGGCGCTAATTAAAAACGTTTAGGCTTTTGAAGTCAAGGCGTTAGAGAGGTTTTTATTCTATTTTTTGAATGAAACCTTTTATTGGATTACTTATTTGGAATCGATACCCTGCCAGAGTATTAAAATTTCCACGATATATTTATTTCAGAGATACCCGCAAGTGCGGGTATCTCCAGTTTGGGTTACTTAGTTGTTGCGATAACACCGATAATGTCACTTTCAGGTGTTAATTGTGAGCCTGTAAGGTCTCCAGCCATCACCACAACCTTGAAGTCAGCCTCGTTGAGTTCAGACTCAATCATCTGTGGTGTGAAGTGTTGAAACCAGTTGTAGACTTGCCAGGTCTCATGAGGCTCCACAATCACATATCGATCCAGAGCAAGTCCCTGATTTTCATAAATAAATGATTTCTGGATACCGACATATTCACCTGGTGCCCAGAAACCACCCATTAATCTGTCCTCAATCAGGGTAACTTCTGCTCTGTTTTTCAGAAGTCCCATGCCAGCAACATCTATTACGATATCTCCCCCAGGGTTAAGCATGGATCGCATCCTCGATAGCAGTGTTTGCCTTTGCTCTGATGACAGAACACACAGATCGGTATAGATCAAAGTAATGACATCAAACCCTGTAGGGAGTTTGTCTGCCAGGTAATCAGCCTGAAGATAACGGATGGAAGAGTTTTGCTGTTTTGCATAATCCAGTGAGTGTTGCGAGAAATCTATCCCTGTCACACTCGCGCCCATTTGGGCAAAACGCTCAGCATAAAGACCGGGACCGCAACCTAAATCACACAGATTTTTACCGGACAAATCCAGTTGAGTATCAATCCAGTGTGTAATCTGATCGATAACCTCAAATCGTCGTGAAGCAAGGTCTGTTTCCTGATTAAGGTGATAATCCAGCATCTGTTGAGATAGATGTGGTCTTGTCCATAACTCCTTTGCGGTGTAGCGAGCAAAAGGCTCAGGACGAAGTGAAATGTCATGAATAAAATCAAACATAATAATAATCCTTAGTAAGCTTATTAGCTTTTAAATATAAAATTGGGTTTTGGATTAGTGCGGGCATAGATAGGCGCCATATCACTTCATTTGCTGAAGCTGATTTTATGGCGTTGCCGCGCAGATGTTGATTAGGTATTCATAATGCGCGTGATTTTACCATTTAGTTTGAATCTGGCAACGGTTTGTCGTGATGACCAGCTTATCCGGCTATCTGGGAGTGTAAAAAAAAACTAGGGTCTGTTGATCTTATTGAATTGCATCCAATAGCAACCAGACTATTTGTTCGAAATTATTCTTTTTTTCTCCTTGATGAATAGTTAAGCCATCATACAACTTTGTTTATCCATAGTTCTGTTAATACTCGAAGTTTCTCGTGAAATATTCAGTTGCATTGCAACATCAGAAACCTCAAAAAGTGAAACCTTAATTCGATAACGATTCTCCGCTTTCATCCACATTAAAACTTTCGCTAAATGCCAAATGGAAAATTTACCCTCATGAACAAGTAGCGGAAATGCTTGTTGATTATTAATAATCAATTTGCGGATATTTTGGCGTGAAAGGTTAAGAATATCGGCAATATCAGTCACACCCACAAAATCGGGGGATGTTTCTATGAGTGTTGCATCGGGGATGATGCCTTTTACATTCTCAATAGCACTACAGATTGCTTCCTGTGCTGAAGTGGCTTCTCGATTAAATTTAGTGCTATACGTCCTTTTTGACCGATACCGATCAATGCGTCATCACAACCCGCTTCTGCATGTTGTTCTACCAGCTCTTCTGGATTATTCGATGTATCCGGCAATTTAAACTTTAATTGAAACTCATAAGTATCCATTGCCAATAAACATAGAATTCAACCTGAAGGTTGTCAACTGACAACCATATTAGCGAATAACTTCTCCAGTTATACCATTAATTATCTGTGATGGCTTTTCTGACTCTCCAAGTTCACCTGGAAGTATATAGTCAATAAACTCACCAAAACCTTTCTGGATCTTTAAGGGATTTCTAATGGGTGGTTCTCCAGCATTGTTGGCACTGGTAGAGATAATAGCCATTCCAGCTGTTTTACATAAAGCTGAAGTATCCGGGTGGGCCGTCACCCTGACTGCAATGGTCGCATGTGTCCCTTTTATCCATTCAGGTACTTCTGGCTTAGCTGGCAATAGCCATGTCACAGCACCTGGCCATGTGGCCTCGACCTTTGACTGCAGTTCAGGAGTTAATGGCTCAATATAGGGAGTGAGCTGATCCAAATCGGAGGCAATCAGGATCATTCCTTTACGCCAGTCTCGCTGTTTGATAGCTAGAATCTTACGAACGGCTTCTTCATTGAGAGGATCACAACCCAGGCCATAAACTGCCTCGGTTGGGTAAGCAATAACGCCGCCACGATGGATAATCGAGGCGGCGTATCTTAGCTGGAATGGAGTGGCCATAAGTTCAATCTAGCATGTATACAGTGTCATTCTGGTGAATCCATATTTACGGATACAATAATTCAAACGTCCTTTTTGTATACCAGCTTTCGCTGGTATGACACACGCTCAATGATTAAGCCAAGCCTAACTCTTTCTGAACTTCTGCATCACGTGCCATGATGTTCTTCGCATTTGTCGCACGCTCATCACGCAGACGCTGCGCCATGGTCTCATCACTGACAGCAATGATTTGTGCTGCCAGATAGGCCGCATTTTTAGCGCCGGCTTTTCCGATTGCTACAGTCGCTACCGGAATACCACCCGGCATCTGCACAGTAGAAAGCAGGGCATCCTGACCTTTTAGTGGACCACCATCCATCGGCACTCCAATAACGGGGCGTACTGTAATTGCTGATACAGCTCCAGCTAAATGCGCTGCAAGACCGGCTGCACAGATAAATGCTGCACATCCGCGCTTTTCTGCATCAACAACATAACTGTGTGTTGCTTCAGGTGTGCGATGTGCTGATGAGATCTTGACTTCATAGCGGATCTCTAACATTTTCAGGACTTCTAGAGTCGACTTCATGGTTGGTAGATCGGAATCAGATCCCATTAAAATAGCGACAAATGGTTGGCTCATGTTTATCTCCAAAAAATTTTAACGATGTTAATAATAGGGTCGGAGACACTTTTCTCAATCTCCTTTTTGCATCTATCGAACCCTGTAATTATTTATTCAGATGTCTCTTCTTCAGGCTTTTCGTAGGGCTCAGCAAAGCCACAATCTTTTTGTGGGCAGACCTTTTCAGTGCCACGACGTTTTGTGGTCTTAATGGTTAAAATTGGCCAGTCACAGTTGGGACACGGCTCTTTTATCGGCTCATTCCAGATCGCATAGTCACAATCAGGATAGGTTGAACAGGAGAAAAATATTTTTCCTCTTCGTGATTTTCTGCGCAGTATTGTGCCCTTGTTGCATTGGGGGCAGGTAACACCTGTGTCTTCCGGCTGCTCGATGGATTCAATAAACTTGCATTTAGGGTAGCTGGAACAGCCGATAAACTTGCCATAGCGACCCTCACGATATAGCAGTGGTGACCCACAATCAGGACAATCGCGTCCTTCAACTATTTCCGGCTCAGCTTTGGCTTCGTTATCACCATCAAGGTTACGGGTGTAATCGCACTCTGGATATGCGGTACATCCAATAAAACGACCACGACGTCCCAAACGAATGGCTAATGGCTTTCCACACTGCGGACAGGCCTCATCCATCTCTTCCTGAGTAACATCTTTGCGTGAAACACTTTGCTCTTTATCAATAATCAAGTCCTTGAATGGTTTCCAAAACTTGCGCATTAAAGGCACCCACTCTTCCTCACCTCGGGAAACAGCATCAAGCTCGTCTTCAAGGCGTGCAGTGAAATCGTAATCCACATACCGGGTAAAATGCTGGGTCAGGAACTTATTAACAATACGTCCCACATCTGTTGGGATGAAGCGCTTTTTATCCATCTCAACATACTCACGCTGTTGCAGGGTTGAGATAATGCTGGCGTAGGTGGAAGGTCGACCAATGCCATACTCTTCCAGCGCCTTTACTAGTGATGCTTCAGAAAACTTGGGCGGTGGCTCGGTAAAATGCTGTTCAGGGCGTAAGGTAATAAGGTCGACCATTTCTCCCACCAGCAGCTTGGGCAGAAGTTTGTTATCGTCGTCTTTATCCTTGGCATCATCAACACTCTCCTGATAGAGGGTCATAAAGCCAGGATTAACAATCGTTGAGCCATTCGCACGGAAGAGATGCTTCTCTCCTTTACCTGCGGCAAGATCTACAGCAACTGTATCAAGTGTTGCTTCAACCATTTGGCAGGCAACTGTACGCTTCCAGATCAATTCATATAGCCGAAACTGATCTTTACTCAGGTGATCTGCAAGTGACTTGGGCACACGATAAAATGAAGTGGGGCGTATTGCCTCATGTGCTTCCTGGGCATTTTTTGATTTGGTTTTAAAGGTACGCGGCTGTGCCGGCACATTATCCGAACCATAACGCTCACCAATATATTTGCGTACTTCATCAATAGCTTCCTGCGCCAAAGCTACCGAGTCTGTACGCATGTAGGTGATCAAACCGGTGGTTTCGCCACCAATGTCGATACCTTCATATAGTTGTTGTGCGGTGCGCATGGTTCGCTGTGCGGTAAATCCCAGCTTCCGCGATGCTTCCTGCTGCAGTGTTGATGTTGTAAATGGTGCGGCTGGGTTACGTTTACGCTTTTTCTTGTCTACTTTTGTAACTCGCAGCTGTCCTTCTGCTGCATTAAGCAAGGTTGCTTCTGCATTATGCGCCAGCTCGGTGTTATTAATTGAAAACTGGTTTAGCTTTTCACCATTAAGATAAGTTAATTTACCACTGAAATTCTGCCCTTTTGAGGTGACATCAGCTTCAACGCTCCAGTACTCTTTGGGCTCAAAGCGTTCAATCTCTTCCTGACGCTCTACAATCAAACGTAACGCTGGTGATTGCACCCGCCCTGCTGAAAGTCCACGACGTATCTTTTTCCATAGCAGCGGCGAGAGATTAAAACCCACCAGATAATCAAGTGCGCGGCGTGCCTGTTGTGCATTCACCAGATCCATTGCTACTTCACGCGGGTTATCCACCGCTTCCTGTATCGCTTTTTTGGTAATTTGGTGAAAAACCACACGACCTACTTCCTTTTCTTTCATTAAGCCGCGTTTCTTGTTCAATATTTCCAGCAGATGCCAGGAGATAGCTTCACCTTCGCGATCCGGGTCAGTTGCGAGTAACAATCTATCTGCCTTACGCAACTCTTTAACGATCGCGTCGACATGTTTGCTGTTTTTGTCGATCACCTGATAATGCATTTCAAAATTATTGTCGGGATCAACTGCCCCCTCCTTGGGACGAAGGTCTCTCACGTGTCCATAGGAAGCCAATACCTCGAAATCTTTTCCGAGATATTTCTTTATAGTCTTGGCCTTGGCCGGAGACTCTACGATGACTAGACTCTTACCCATAATATTCCAACAATTAAAAATGCCCGCTTAAGCGGGCATTGTTACTAAACTATATTTAGACAGATGTCAATTAATGGATCTGCCCGGCTACCTCATCAATGACGATATCTTCCATCCATGCAGCCGCTGCCTCATTACCTGGCTGGTTGAATAAAACCATTAAAATCACCCATTTTAACTGTTCTAAATCAACCTCTTCACTATCAAGAGCCATAACCCGGTCTATTACTGTTTCACGGATGGTATGGTCAAGTACACCCATCTGCTCAAGAAACAGAATAAAGCCCTGTGACTCAGTATCAAGGCGTTCAGACTCTTGTGGCGAATAAAATCGCATTGAATTTGAATGTGCACCTAATGGCTTTATACCATCAAGTCCGGCACGAGTCAGGCTTTCTAACCAGTCAAAAGCAAGACCGATCTCTTTTTTGTGGAACCCGGCACTTTGCAGCTCTTGCTGCAGAGTGTCGCGATCCTGCTCAGTTTCACCATCTTCGTAAACGTAGTTCTCGAACAGGTAGAGCAAAATTTCAAATACATCTTGTTTCATTTTTTTATCTCTTACTGGTGCGGACATAGCCACCTGGCTCCATTGTGACATATCCCTGCAACTCAAGCATCAACAACATAGAGGAAACAACATCAGCAGTTAATCCACTCCGTTCAATGATCTGATCAACAGTGGTTGCCTCATCTCCAATATTTTGTAGAAGCTCGCTATATTCAAGGTCCAGACTTTCATAACCCTTAATTTCTTCACTGCTTTGATCTGTTTCATTAATTCGTTGCTGGAGCTGTGGTGCCAGCTCTTCGAGGATATCGCTTCCGCTTTCAACCAGTTTGGCACCCTGACGTATCAGCTGGTGACATCCGCGGGCAAGCGGATTATGAATCGAACCAGGTATCGCATAAACCTCCCGCCCCTGCTCTCCTGCCAGTCGTGCTGTAATTAATGAACCACTTTTCAATGCCGCTTCTACCACCACGGTTCCCATGCTCATTCCACTGATAATCCGGTTACGTTTCGGGAAATTGCCTGGTAAGGGCGGTGTTCCTGGAGAAAATTCACTAATGATGGTGCTTCCACTATCCACAATACGATGTGCCAGTGCATGGTGACTGGCAGGATAGATACGATCAGCTCCGGTACCCAGTACCGCGATGGTATCACCTCCTCCATCAAGTGCTCCGATATGGCTTTGGGCATCAACTCCCAGTGCTAACCCACTGATGACAGTCAGGCCTGCACTTGCGAGAAAACGCCCGAATTCATGCGCTGTTTCCGCACCAGAGCGTGTGGGATTTCGACTGCCTACCATCGCAATCTGTGGAGTATTTAGTAGTTGATGGTTTCCCATCACAAATAATACCACTGGTGCATCAGCTAATTGCCGTAACAGGCGTGGATATAAATCATCCTGAAGAGTGATCAGTTGACACCGCTCTTTCTCAAGCCACAACAACGAACGCTCAACACCTTCCCAGTCTGGATTTTTCAGACTTTTACGAATCGATTCGGATAATTCGGGATCAGCCGGTGCCTTCTCAAAAATTCTTTTGGGATCTCCGTAGCGTATTAAAAGTCGGTTTTGTTGCACAGGCCCGATACCCGAAAGATGTATCAGCGCCAGCCATAGCCGTAGATTTTCCATATCTAACAATACTCTTACTCACTTTTTTGACTAAAGCAATGATGATAGAAAGTCAGGCCGGACAGGGCTATGGATTACGAACCCGGTCATTTACATGAATAGGGCGCTCGGCATCCATTACGATGGCATAACTAATACGATCAAAGACTCTGAATACCATAACAAGACCACTTCGCTCCTCAGGCAACTGCACCTTTCCAGACAAAACGGTATCGCGAACGATTTTGCCTGAGCGGTAAATAGCCAGAACATTGCCGCTTTTTATCTCTTCCTGACGACCAATATTCAAAACAACTATATGGTATTGACCAATTTGAGACACACCATTAACAACCGAAATGATCTCTCCGTCCATTAAAGTATCTGGAGCTTTGGGAATAAAGGTTTCATCAAAACGGTCAGAGCCGGCAGGTAGCAGTTTGTCACCATTTAAGATCTCGCGTTTTGCCTTGGTGATCATCAAGGTAGCTGGTTCGCCTAAACGCTGTATATGTCCCTCGCCCACATAAATTGCTTCATGGCCTAATATATCCTCTTCATTTTTAGGATTGATGTAGGCATCACCACGACGGACGATAACATAATCAGCCGTGCCAGTATCCGAAACGCCACGGATATAAACACGGTTACCTGTACCTGCAATTAAATGTCCATCTACACTGGAAACAATATAAGGTGCGTTATCCAGTATCTGTTGGGTCACAACACGTGGCTTGATTAAAAATGGCTCGATCACATCTACCGGGATTGTAGGTATTGCCTTTTCAATTGGATAATCACGAACTGTTGGTGACATTTTGACTGTTGGATAAGATGTTTCTGCTTTATCCGCGGGTATAACTGGTGTCGCAATGGTATCACCAGGCCTGTTAACTCGAATCACAGGCTTACCATCAACAAAATAGAGCGTGAGTTGATCACCCGGGAAAATCAAATGGGGGTTATTCACTTGTGGGTTTTTCTGCCAAACCTCTGGCCAACGCCATGGATCCTGTAAAAAGCGCGCCGATATATCCCACAGAGTATCACCGCGTTCAACAATGTAGGTTTCAGGGTAATCCGGACGTAAGATTATTTGTTTGGAAACAGGAGAGATAGCACTATCACCTCTGCCAACAGGAAGTGCGGCTGGTGGAAGTTCATCTTCCATTTTCTGGCTTTTATCAGAAAAACTGCATGCTGATGTCACCATAACCATGCCGAATAGCAGTGGATAGAGTATTTTTATTATCAGATTGTCAGTTAACAGTTTCATGTAAATCCCTGATTTTGTTATTAACAGGAGTGTATCCGAAAACGATTACTGCGACAAAGTATAGCGACAAAAGTGTGGCTTAAGTATCATATAGTTCTATATTTTTAACAATTTTGATAATTTTCATGGCCATTCTTAATATTTTACATTTTCCAGACCCTAGATTACGCACTAAAGCCAAGCCTGTTGCTACAATCACAGACGAGATCCGTAGACTGATCGATGACATGTTTGAAACCATGTATCAGGCACCGGGAATAGGTCTGGCAGCAACACAGGTGGATTTCCACCAGCAAATCATTGTCATTGATGTATCTGATAATAAGGATCAGCCACTGGTCTTGATTAATCCGCAGATTATTCAGCATGAAGGCAGCGAACAGATGGATGAAGGTTGTCTGTCGGTACCCGGGATCTATGAGAGCGTCGAACGCTTTGAAAATATAACGGTTGAGGCACTCAATCAAGATGGTGAGACATTTACCCTGGAAGCAGATGGCCTGTTAGCGGTGTGTATTCAACATGAGATGGATCACCTTCAGGGTAAATTATTTGTCGATTATCTCTCAAAGTTAAAGCGCTATCGCTTACAGAAAAAGTTTGAGAAGCAACTCAAACAAACCATGTAAACAGCACACCAGGAAACGACCAATATTGAACATTATCTATGCAGGAACGCCAGAATTCGCCGCAGTTGCCTTAAATGTCCTTATTCATAGCAAGCATCACATTAGCGCGGTATACACCCAGCCCGATCGTCCTGCGGGAAGGGGCCGTAAGCTTAAAGCAAGTCCGGTAAAAGAGTTAGCGCTTACACACGGTATAGAGGTTTTACAGCCTGAAAACCTGAAAGATCAATCTGAACAACAAATCCTGGCTACATTTGATGCTGATGTGATGGTTGTCGCGGCGTATGGGCTCATCCTTCCAAAAGCAATACTCGAAACACCAAAGCTAGGCTGTCTTAATATTCATGCCTCATTACTGCCTCGCTGGCGTGGTGCAGCTCCGATTCAACGAGCCATCTCAGAAGGCGATCGTGAAACCGGTGTAACCATCATGCAAATGGATGTCGGTCTGGATACGGGCGATATGTTATTAAAAAAGCAAACCTCTATTCAGGCTGAAGATACCGCACAAACACTACATGACAGATTGGCACAACTTGGTGCTGATGCCATTTTAGAAACATTAGATCAAATCGAAACAGGTACGGCACATACGCAAAAGCAAGATGATGCCAATGCCTGTTATGCAAAAAAACTCTCAAAATCTGAAGCGGTGATTGACTGGTCTGACAATGCAGCTTCTATCGCTCGCCTAATCGCTGCATTTAATCCCTGGCCCGTTGCACAAACACTTTGGGACGATAAAACAGTTCGGATCTGGAATTCACTTGCTATGGACACCACCACTACGGCTAAGGCTGGCACGGTGATTCATTACGATAAAGAAGGTATTGATGTCGCCTGTGGTAGTGGAGTTTTGCGGATCCTCAGATTGCAGTTGCCGGGTGGAAAACCACTGCATGTTCGTGATTTTATAAATGCTCATCCATTAACTGGTGTTGTCTTTGGCACGACATCCTGAAAAAGGAAAAACTGTTCGCTCAACCGCGGCGCAGGCAATTACGTCTGTGGTTAACCAGCACTGTTCGTTGGCTTCAGTTTTACCACCTGCACTGGAAAAGCTTCCACCCGATCAACGTGCGCTTACTCAGGAGCTGGTCTATGGCACATTACGCTGGTACCCAAAACTTTATGCCGTCTTAGAGCAGCTGTTAAAAAAGCCCTTTAAACGCAAGGATCGTGATATCGAATCGTTGTTACTTATCGGTTTTTATCAATTAATTTATTTAAATATTCCACCTCATGCTGTTTTTTCACAAACTGTGGAAGCAGCTGTAACATTTAATAAGATATGGGCCAAAGGTGTCATTAATGGTGTGTTGCGTCAATTCTCGCGCCAACAGGAGCATTTAATCAATACGGCTGATAAGCATGAAACAGCACAGTATGCGCATCCACAGTGGTTTATTAATCAGATTAAACTAGCATGGCCCGACCACTGGCAGTCGATTTTACACGGCAACAATGAGCGCCCACCAATGACGCTACGAATCAATCAATCGCAAAGTAATCCAGTGGATGTCGGCTTATCTTTTGCGAAGGAAAATATTTCGTTTACCCGTTCAGCAATTAATCCTATGGCTATCACGCTGGAGCAACCTATTGGCGTTGATAAAATCCCGGGCTTCAATCATGGTGTTCTATCGGTACAGGATGGTGCGGCCCAACTGGCTGCAACGATTCTTGCTCCACAACCCAATGAGACTATTCTGGATCTCTGTGCAGCGCCCGGTGGTAAAACGTGCCATCTACTGGAGCTACAGCCCTCCATAGCTCTAACCGCTGTTGATAGTGATACAGAGCGCCTCAAACGTGTTCAGCAAAACCTTAATCGCCTTCATCTTTCTGCCAATATCATCAGTGGTGATGCCAGTGAAGTTGAGTCGTGGTGGGATGGGGTTTTCTATGATCGTATTCTGCTGGATGCTCCCTGCTCTGCAACCGGAGTGATCCGGCGCCATCCGGATATCAAATTACTGCGAACAGAGGCAGATATTGAACGTCTGCAAGCGATTCAACAATCCATTTTAGCCAGTGCATGGAATATATTAAAACAGGGCGGGACACTTCTTTATGCAACCTGCTCGATTTTACCCCAGGAAAACCAACAGCAAATAGCGCGCTTTCTTACCGTGCAAAAAGATGCCGAGTTACTCCCGCTGGATGTGACATGGGGTATCGATAGTGGTTATGGTCGGCAAATCTTTCCTTCTACAAATGGTATGGATGGCTTTTTTTACGCTTTATTACGTAAAAACTGACGATGCATTTCATTATTGATATACAAAGTAACGCCATTAAAGATAAAATTTGACCCATCCATTACCAGACCAGATAGACATAAGACCAAATCAATGAAAATCATTATATTAGGTGCAGGTCAAGTCGGTTCCTCTCTCGCAAATAACCTCTCTAATGAAGCCAATGATATTACTGTAATCGATCTAAATGGTGACAGCCTTTCACTACTTCAGGATCGACTAGACGTACGAACGATTCAGGGTTGCGGTTCTTATCCTGATGTTCTGGAAAGAGCAGGTGCTGCAGATGCGGATATGATCATCGCCGTTACCAATAGCGATGAAATTAATATGGTTGCCTGTCAGGTTGCTTACACTCTGTTTCACACCCCTACTAAAATTGCGCGTATACGTTCACAGCGTTATTTAAAAAAAGAACAGCTTTTCAGTAATGAAGCACTACCGATTGATTATAAAATCAGTCCGGAACAGCTTGTTACTGACTATATCTCTAATTTGATTACCTATCCTGGCGCATTACAGGTAGTTGACTTTGCTGATGGGATTATTCAGCTGGTTGCTGTCAGCGCTGATAGCGACAGTCCGTTGGTAGGACATCAACTAAAAGTAATTCAGGAGCACGTTCCTGACATCAAGACCCGCGTTGCTGCTATTTATCGCCGCGGAAAAGCCATACATCCTGAAGGTGACACGGTAGTAGAAGTGGATGATGAGGTCTTTTTTATCGCCACCCAGAAAGATATACGGTTAATGCTCAATGAGATAGGCACACGGGAAAAGGCATTTAAACGCATTATGATTGCCGGTGGTGGCAATATAGGTAAACGCCTCGCACAATCCCTTGAAAACAAGTATCAGGTTAAACTGATCGAAAATGATCCCAAGCGTGCTATCACTCTTTCTGAAGAGCTCAACAGAACCATCGTACTCAATGGTGATAGTTCTGATGAAGAGCTATTGATGGAAGAAAATATCGATGAAGCCGATGTTTACTGTGCGCTAACCAATGATGATGAAGCCAATATTTTATCTGCTTTGCTTGCCAAAAGGCTGGGGGCTCGCAAAGTTATGGCGCTGATTAACCGTACTGCCTATGTTGATCTTGTCGAAAGCAGTGATATCGATATTGCTATCTCTCCGCAGCAGGCAACCATTGGCAGTTTACTAGCACATGTGCGGCGTGGTGATGTAGTTAATGTTCACTCATTAAGGCGTGGTGCAGCGGAGGCTATAGAGGCAATAGCCCATGGCGACAGTAAATCATCTAAGGTTGTGGGCAGAAAGATTGAAGAGATCAAACTACCCAAGGGTGCAACCATTGGTGCCATTGTTAGAGGTAGTGAATCAATTGTGCCACATCATGATACCGTCATTGAGGCTGAAGATCATTTAGTGATCTTCCTTGTCGATAAACGTTCAATACCTGCTGTTGAGGCTTTGTTCCAGGTTGGGATTACGTTCTTATAACTGATAACCAATATGCAATTTACCGCCATACAACGCATTTTAGGTCTATTGTTGATGCTTTTCAGCTCAACCATGCTTCCACCTATTGCTATCTCAATATTCTATCAGGATCAGACAACCACTCCATTTGTTACCGCTATGGCACTAATTCTGGTTATTGGTTTACTTGCCTGGATCCCAGTTCGCCACATACGAAGGGATTTACGATTACGTGATGGTTTTATGGTGGTCGTACTTTTCTGGTTTGTACTTGGACTATCAGGGTCTTTACCATTTTATCTTTCGGAATCAGCAAACCTCTCTATAACCGATTCAGTTTTTGAATCCATTTCCGGCCTGACTACAACCGGTGCAACTGTCATTACTCAAATTGAATCCCTTCCTAAATCAATACTGTTCTACCGCCAGCAACTTCAATGGCTCGGTGGTATGGGTATTATTGTTTTAGCTGTTGCGATCCTGCCTATGCTAGGCATCGGAGGAATGCAGCTCTATCGCGCTGAAACCCCTGGACCGATGAAAGATAGCAAACTGACCCCTCGTATCACCGAAACTGCAAAAGCACTTTGGTACATCTATTTAGGGCTCACGATTATGTGTGCGCTGGCCTACTGGCTGGCAGGCATGGAATTTTTTAATGCTATTGCACACAGCTTTTCCACTGTAGCTATCGGTGGTTTTTCAACCCATGATGCCAGCATGGGTTATTACAACGATAACTACCTGATTGGCTCAATAGGGATCGTATTTATGCTCTTAAGTGGGGTTAACTTTGCCCTGCACTTCATCGCCTGGCGAGGACGCCGAATAACGCCCTATCTGCATGATGAAGAGTTCAGAACCTATATTAAAGTTTTACTTAGTGTTGGGATTATTACCTCACTGTTTTTATTTACTAGCCATACGTTTGAAAATTCATTTGATGCGATATTTCACGGCTTGTTTCAAACCGTATCAATCGCAACTACCACCGGATTTACAACCTCTGCTTATCATGAGTGGCCTGGATTTCTGCCTGTATTATTACTTTTTGCCAGTTTCATAGGGGGCTGCGCTGGCTCAACTGGAGGCGGGATGAAGGTTATTCGATTCCTGCTACTGCTAAAACAGGGAATGCGCGAAATTAACAAGCTGATTCATCCAAATGCAATCATTCCTATCAAGATAGGTGGCAAACCTATGCCTAATCGTGTGATCGCATCGGTATGGGGATTTTTTGCCACTTATGTCGCGGTTTTTGGCCTAATGCTACTTATTTTAATGTTTACTGGTCTTGATCAGGTCTCCGCATTTTCAGCCGTCGCGGCCAGCTTGAATAATATGGGGCCAGGTCATGGTGTCGTAGGTTATCACTATGCAGATATTACACCTTTGGCGAAATGGGTATTATGTTTCGCCATGCTTTTAGGACGTCTTGAAATCTTTACTCTTCTGGTTATTTTAATGCCCGCTTACTGGAGAAAGTAGTGGGTGGCATTATGGAAAAATGGAATTGTCATTTTTCACAAATTGCTGAACACTTTCCTCAGCCCGCCGAAGTTCTGGCAGACAATACCAATCTATTACCACTTAAAGGCAAGGCACTTGATCTTGCATCAGGTCTTGGCGGTAATGCCTTGCTCCTTGCGAAGCTTGGATTCGATACAACCGCAATCGATATATCAGATGTTGCATTAACCAAGCTAATGAATAATGCTGTAAAACACCGCCTTAAAATTGACTCTAAAGCAATCAATGTAATCACTAATCCCATACCTGCTACATTCTATGATGTGATTTGCATTAGCCATTTTCTTGAGCGGACAATATGTCATAACATAAAAGAGGCTCTCAAACCGCAAGGACTGTTATTTTATCAAACATGGACTGAAGAAAAGGTAGATAAAACAGGTCCGTCTAATCCTGAGTTTCTTTTAAAACCTAATGAGCTTTTATCACTGTTTTCTGATTTAAGAGTTATCTATTATCGTGAGGAGGGTTTTAATGCAAAACCTGACTCGGCTTATCGCAACAAGGCCTTGTTAGTCGCTCAGAAAATGTAAAGTACAGATGTTAATCTATCTTTGCCTAAACTATTCGACAGTTACAGCCTTGGCTAAATTTCGTGGCTGATCTACGTCTGTCCCTTTGAGCAATGCCACATAATAGGAGAGCAGTTGTAAAGGAACCGTAAAAATAATAGGTGCAATATATTCTTCAACAGGTTGTACAGCTTCAACATGTACACCATTCTCATCACTCCATTTCGTCGCACTATCTGCAAAGACAATCAATTGCCCACCACGTGCTTTTACTTCCTTAAGGTTTGATTTTAACTTTTCCAGTAAGGCATCATTGGGTGCAACAGCAACAACTGGCATCTCTTCATCTACCAATGCTAATGGGCCATGCTTCAATTCACCGGCTGGATAGGATTCTGCATGAATATAGGATATCTCTTTTAATTTTAGCGCGCCTTCCATTGCAATTGGATAATGGACTCCCCGACCAAGAAATAGTGCATGACGTTTATCTGCAAAACTTTCAGCGATCTTTTTTATACTGCTGTCCATTTCCAGAACCTGTTCAAGCCTTCGGGGCAGTTGTTCAAAATCATGAACAATGGCTTGTTCAACATCGTCACTCATCTGATGACGACGTCCCAGGACAACCACTGTCAACATCAACGCTACCAACTGTGTGGTAAATGCCTTGGTTGAAGCTACCCCAATCTCAGGACCGGCACGTGTCATAAGTACAAGATCAGACTCACGAACTAGCGAACTATCTGGAACATTACATATCGCTAAAGATCCATTTATACCTAACGATTTTGCCTCACGTAGCGCTGCAAGTGTATCCGCGGTTTCACCTGACTGTGAGATGGTAATAACCAGTGTCCCTTCTTCAATAACGGGTTTTCGATATCGAAATTCACTCGCAATCTCAACACTACAACTAAGACCGGCGATCTGCTCCATCCAGTATCTTGCGACAGATCCTGCGTGGAAGCTGGTTCCACAAGCAATAATCTTTACCCGTTTAATTTGATCAAAAACCTTATTTGCTTCGAAACCAAAGCTCTCTTCTACTACATGATTGGAAAAGATTCTTCCTTCTAAGGTGTTGGCTATTGCTACAGGCTGCTCATATATCTCTTTAAGCATATAGTGCCTGTATTCACCTCTTTCCACTGCATCGGCAACAGTATCTGATTCCCTTGCTTCCCGCTCTACGACTACACCCATATCATTCAGTATCGTCAGTTGATCGATACGAATATCTGCAATATCCCCTTCTTCCAGAAAGATAAAGTTTCGTGTAACTGGTAATAATGCGGATACATCTGATGCAATGAAGTACTCACCAATGCCAAGACCAATAACAAGTGGACTACCTTTTCTTACCACAACCAGGCGCTTTGGATCATCAGTAGCAATAACCCCTAGAGCAAAGGCTCCTTCTAAATCAGATGCTGTTCGTTGTACAGCCTCCAGAAGATCACTTCCTAACTCAAGGTATTTAAAAAGCTGATGAGATATAACTTCTGTATCGGTTTCAGATGTAAAATCATATCCATCAGCTAACTGCTTTTCGCGTAAAACTTCATGATTTTCAATGATGCCATTATGGACAACGGCAACACGATCCCGACATACATGCGGGTGTGCGTTTTTTTCTGTAGGCATACCATGAGTTGCCCAGCGTGTATGCGCAATCCCAACTTCCCCGCTTAAGTTTCCATTTTCGATTGCTGTTGCCAGGTTTTGAACTTTTCCAGGTAACCGGATTCGCTCAATAGATCCTTGTTCATTAATGACGGCTATACCTGCAGAGTCATATCCACGATACTCAAGACGTCTAAGACCCTCCAGTAAAATAGGACTAACATCTCTTTGTGCAATACCACCAACTATTCCACACATTGTCTTTTCCTAATTATCTTTTTTGGGACGTTTCCATCCACTAATTGTTTCCTGCTTTGCACGGGTTAAACTTAATTTACCATTAGGTGCATCTTTACTAATCGTTGAGCCTGCGCCAATAGTGGCATCTTCTCCAATTGTAACCGGTGCAACCAATTGACTATCAGAGCCAATAAAGGCATTATCGCCTATAGTTGTTTTATGTTTATTTGCACCATCATAGTTACAGGTTATGGTTCCTGCACCAATATTTACATTGCGACCCATATCGGTATCTCCGATATAGCTTAAATGATTAACTTTAGAACCTTCACCTATCACACTCTTTTTCACTTCAACAAAATTACCTACTCTTGCTCCATCCATTAGCATGGTATCGGGTCTTATTCGTGCAAATGGACCAACTGTACAATTCATCCCGATTTTTGCATTTTCTATAATACTCATTGGCAGAATCTCTGTGCCATCGCCTATCTCAACATTTTTCAGAATACAGTTCGCGCCGATTTTGATGTTATCACCGAGAAATACATTTCCTTCAAGCGTTACACCCATATCGATAATCACATCTTTTCCGGCTCGCACCATTCCCTTTACATTTAGTGTGTCGCGATTTATCAAGGTCACTCCCTGCATCAACAGAGTATTCGCCACCCTCTGTTGATATACTTTTTCAAGATGAGACTGCTGTCTGCGATCATTTACACCCAATACTTCATCTTCATCAGCTGATATCACACTCTCAACTACAATCCCGTCTGCAACTGCCATCGCAATAATATCCGTTAAATAAAACTCACCCTGGGCATTATTATTTTCCAGCTTGTTAATCCAGCGGTATAAAAGCGATGCTTTCAGTGCCAACATGCCCGAATTCCCTTCAGGTAATAGCCGGGTTAACTCATCAGCATCTTTTTCTTCTACAATTCTTTTGATTTGACCCCTGTTGTCTCTAACAATACGTCCATAACCTGTAGGGTCTTTTAGCTTCACCGTTAAGAGTGCGATACCACTCTTTTCACTTGCAGCAATCAGCGACTGCAGAGTATCTTTCTTTGTAAGGGGAACATCACCGTAAAGAATCAGAACCGTCGCTTCGCTACCAAGATAGGGTAGCGCCTGCTCTACTGCATGACCTGTTCCTAACTGTTCTTTTTGTTCTACCCAGCTCACCTGATTATGTTTTAAGGATTCGATAACCTTATCGCCACCATGTCCATAAACAACACAGATTCTAGACGATTCTAGTCTCACCGCAGTATCAATCACATGCTGAAGCAATGGTCTTCCGCCTACTTCATGTAGCACTTTGGGAAGATTCGAGTTCATTCTCGTACCCTGACCGGCAGCCAGAATAACAACTTCAACTTTGCTCATATATTTGCTCTTACTTAATATAATGTACCGGGTGTTCTGGAAACACCATGGATCAACTCTTCTGCGGTTGCATCGCGAATATCTTTTATTTCAATATTAAAAAGAACCGTCTTTCCTGCAAAAGGATGATTTCCATCTAGTGTCACTGTTCCATTATCCACATGAGTTACTTTAAATTTCATCGTATCACCCTGATCATTCTGAAACTCGGCTTCCGCACCAATTTTTCGATATTCAGGAGGAACATTTTCAATAGCATCGGTAAATGAGTATTCAGGATTCCAGTCACCAAATCCATCTTTAGGCTCCAGAACCACCTCTTTTCTATCACCTATAGCTGCACCTTCGAGTGCATTCTCAACTTTTTTAAATAATCCACTATTGTTACTAAACACGAAACTGACTGGTACATCTATTCGTTCCACCACCTCGTCACTTTCATCTGTAATAAAATAAGTAACTGATACAACTTTATCTTTTTCAACAACTGACATAATTCAACTCAATATCTTCCGCGAATGTATAACAAAAATCATACTCATAAAAAAAGGGCAGTGTAACACTGCCCTTTTAATAACTCATCAGTGTCATCACAAAATTATGATTTTCCACCTTGAAGCTTTCTACGAAGTTTTTGTGCTGCTTTTATTTGTGCAACTGCCTCAGCCAGCTCAACACCCGCTTTGGTGTAGTCGAATTCACCTGTTCTATCTTCCAGGATCTTTTCAGCACGTTGCTTTGCTTCCAAGGCGGCTGCCTCATCAACATCTTTTGCACGTAATGCGGTATCAGCAAGTACAGTGACGACATGTGGCTGAACTTCTATGACCCCGCCGGATACATAAAAGAACTCTTCATCACCATTTTCCATTACCACTCTTACTTCGCCAGGCTTAAGCTGAGACAGTAACTGTGTGTGTCTAGGATAAATACCCAACTCACCCATCACTGCTGGCGCATAAACCTGCTCAACTGTGCCGGAAAATATTTCTCCCTGAGCACTGACGATATTTGCATGCATTGTCATTGGCATCGGACTATCCCCGGTTCATACCCTGATTAAAGGGTTTTTGCTTTCTCAATAGCTTCTTCGATTGAACCGACCATATAAAATGCCTGCTCTGGCAGATGATCATATTCACCAGCCACAATCGCTTTAAAGCTTGAAATGGTATCTTTCAGAGATACATATTTTCCAGGCGCGCCGGTAAATACCTCTGCAACGAAGAATGGCTGTGACAGGAAACGCTGAATTTTACGCGCACGGGAAACAACCAGCTTATCATCTTCTGAAAGCTCATCCATTCCCAGAATCGCAATAATATCACGCAACTCGTTATAACGTTGCAGTGTCGATTGAACACTACGAGCAACACCATAATGCTCTTCACCCACAACTAAAGGATCGAGAATACGTGATGTTGAGTCGAGTGGATCAACCGCTGGATAGATACCCAGTTCAGCGATTTGACGTGAAAGTACCAGTGTTGCATCTAAGTGAGCAAAAGTCGTTGCAGGAGAAGGGTCTGTCAAGTCATCCGCAGGTACATATACTGCCTGGAATGAGGTGATAGAACCTGTTTTGGTGGAGGTAATACGCTCCTGTAACTCACCCATTTCCAGTGCCAGTGTAGGCTGATAACCTACAGCAGATGGCATACGTCCTAACAGAGCAGATACCTCTGTACCAGCAAGTGTATAACGATAAATGTTATCTACAAACAGCAGTACATCACGACCTTCATCACGGAAGTTCTCAGCAATGGTCAGACCGGTTAGCGCTACACGAAGACGGTTACCAGGAGGCTCATTCATCTGACCGTAAACCAGCGCAACCTTATCCAGTACGCCACCTTCAGTCATTTCATGGTAGAAGTCATTACCTTCACGAGTACGTTCACCAACACCTGCAAATACAGAGAAGCCGGAGTGCTCCACCGCAATGTTACGAATCAACTCCATCAGAGTTACGGTCTTACCAACACCCGCACCACCGAATAGTCCGATTTTACCACCCTTTGCAATCGGCATAACCAGATCGATAACCTTAATACCTGTCTCCAGGATCTCAACATTGGCGGCCTGATCAGCATAAGCTGGTGCAGCACGATGAATGGGGCTGCGCTCTTCTGTAGCGATAGGTCCGGCTTCATCAATCGGATTACCCAGAACGTCCATAATGCGTCCCAGTGTTGCCTGTCCAACAGGTACAGAAATTGGTGCACCGGTATTGCTGGTCACCATACTGCGTTTAATACCATCTGTCGAACCCATTGCAATAGTACGTACGACACCATCACCAAGCTGTCCAGCTACTTCCAGAGTCAGACCAGCTTCATCAACAATCAAAGCATCGTATATTTTCGGTAATGCATCACGTGGAAATTCCACATCCACTACCGCACCGATGATTTGTACAACTTTTCCAGAACTCATATCAGTTCCCCTATTACTATTACTTCAAACCTTTGCATCTGCCTATACAGCCGCAGCGCCGCTTACGATCTCTGACAACTCTTGGGTAATTGCTGCCTGTCGCGCCTTGTTGTATGCCAATTCGAGATCACCAATCATGTCACCTGCGTTATCTGTTGCAGCTTTCATCGCAACCATTCGTGCTGACTGCTCACAAGCACCATTTTCTACTACACCCTGATAAACAAGTGATTCCACATATCGCATCAGAAGGCTATCAAGCACCTCTTTAGAGTCAGGCTCATAGATGTAATCCCAGTGGTGTTTAAGCTCATCCTGTAATGTTTCAGCCTGTATTGGTAATAGCTGTTCCATTTCAGGTTTCTGCGTCATGGTATTTACAAATTCATTAAAGCTGACATAAAGCTTATCCAGTGCGCCCTCGTTGAAGAGATCTATCATTACTTTTACAGTTCCAAACAGATCTTCAATCTGCGGTGCATCACCTAAATGACTTTTCTCTGCAACCAGGTTGCCTCCATATCGCCTGAAGAAGCTCGCACTTTTAGTACCAATGGCGCACAGATCGACTTCTACATTCTGATCCTTCCACTCTTTCATCGACTTAACTACCAACTTCAGTAGATTGGTATTCAAGCCACCACAAAGACCACGATCAGATGTAACCACTATAATGCCCACACGTTTTACTTCACGAGCATCCATAAAACTATGAGTATATTCAGGATGTGAGTGCGCTAGATGACCAATTACTCGACGAATATTATCAGCATAGGGACGAGTAGCAGACATACGTTCCTGCGCTTTGCGCATTTTCGATGCTGCTACCATTTCCATAGCACTGGTGATCTTTTGCGTGTTTTTAACACTCTTGATCTTGGTGCGTATCTCTTTACCGCTTGCCATTTAATCGTCTCCCGGATTTACCAAGTACTGGTAGCCTTAAATTGCTCCAGTGCTTCACGAAGTGCAGTATCATTCTCACTATTAAGCTCAGGATTTTCATTAATGCTAGCAAGCAAATCTGATTTTTCCGATTTCATGTATGCCATTAACGAAGCCTCAAAATCGACAACCTTGTTAACTTCAACATCGTCGATAAAGCCCTCGTTTGCAGCAAATAATGAAACAGCCATCTGTGCAACATTCATTGGTGCATATTGCAACTGCTTCATAAGCTCTGTAACACGCTGACCACGAGCAATCTGCTTGCGTGTCGACTCATCCAGGTCAGATGCAAACTGTGCGAATGCAGCCAATTCACGATACTGAGCAAGGTCAAGACGGGTACCACCACCAAGCTTTTTGATAATCTTGGTTTGTGCTGCACCACCTACACGTGATACTGATAGACCCGCATTAATTGCCGGGCGAATGCCTGCATTAAACAGATCTGACTCAAGGAAAATCTGACCATCTGTAATCGAAATTACATTGGTCGGTACGAATGCAGAAACGTCACCAGCCTGGGTTTCAATGATAGGCAATGCAGTCAAAGAACCGGTTTTACCCTTCACTGCGCCATTAGTCTCTTTCTCAACAAACTCAGCATTAACTCGAGCAGCACGCTCAAGCAGGCGTGAATGGAGATAGAAAACATCACCCGGGTACGCTTCACGACCTGGTGGACGACGCAATAACAGAGATACCTGACGATAAGCCCATGCCTGTTTGGTAAGATCATCATAAACAATCAATGCATCTTCACCTCTATCACGGAAATACTCTCCCATGGTACAACCGGCATAAGGAGCAATATATTGCATTGCAGCTGAGTCTGCAGCTGTCGCAGCAACTACAATGGTATGTTCCATTGCACCGTGCTCTTCAAGCTTGCGAACTACGTTTGCAACTGATGATGCTTTCTGACCAACCGCAACATAGACACATTTAATACCTGTACCTTTCTGGTTGATAATCGCATCGATTGCTACAGCTGTTTTACCTGTCTGACGATCGCCGATAATCAACTCACGCTGACCACGGCCAATGGGTACCATTGCATCAATAGCCTTAAGACCTGTTTGCAGTGGCTGGTCGACTGATTTTCTCCATAATACTCCTGGAGCAATCTTTTCTAACGGAGATGTTTCCGTTGTGCCCAATGGACCTTTGCCGTCGATAGGCATACCCAGTGAGTCAACGACACGACCCAGTAAGCCTTCACCAACCGGCACTTCCATTATTCGTCCAGTACACTTAACCTTGTCGCCTTCAGAAATGTGCTTGTAATCACCCAGGATTACCGCACCAACTGAGTCCTGCTCAAGGTTCAGAGCCATACCAAAAGTGTCGTTAGGGAATTCAAGCATTTCGCCAGACATTACATCCGACAAGCCATGAATTCGAGTAATACCGTCACTCAAACTAACTACAGTACCTTCGGTCTGTGCCTCGGTAGCTGCTTCAAAACTTGCGATTCTTTTTTTAATAAGCTCGCTAATTTCAGATGGATTTAATTGCATTGTTTCTGTCCTCTTTCTGGCCGGTGTCAGTTAACTAGCTGTGTTGACAGCTTGTGTAACTTACCAATGACCGAACCATCGATGACCACATCTCCTGCACGGATAATTGCACCGCCAAGAAGTGTCTCGTCTACATCACATTGAAGGGATACATCACGACCAAAACGTGATTTAAGTGCATCAGCAATTTTCGACTTTTGAGTTTCACTCAACTCTGTTGCCGAAATAACTTCAGCTGTAATAGTCCCTTCAACATTCGCCCGTTCAACCTCATAAAGCACTGAGATCTCAGGCAACAGTTCAAGACGACCACTTTCAGCCAGTACTTTTACAAGATTTTTTCCAGACTCGTTAAAGTTCTCACCACCAACGGCGGTAATAAGATCAACTAACTGGTCATCGGTAATTGATGGGTTATTCAGCAATACGGCAACATCGGCATCAGATAGTATCTGTGCTAATAGCTGTAGTGTGTCTGACCAACCTTTCAAATCACCCTGCTCTTGAGCAAGCGCAAAAACTGCCTGTGCATAAGGGCGTGCTACTGTTGTCTTCTCAGCCATAATGACAACCTTTAAATTTGTGAAACGAGATCGTCGAGAAGCTCATTATGTGCTTCACTATCGATTTCACGTTTAAGTACTCTGGAAGCACCTGCCACTGCAATAGAGACAACCTGACCACGAAGAACCTCTTTAGCACGGTTAACTTCCTGATCTATTTCAGCATTTGCGGCTGAAACAAGACGCGCACCCTCTTCACGAGCCTGCACTTTTGATTCCTCAACGATTTCACTTGCACGTTTTTGAGCTTGAGCAATGATATTAGAAGCTTCGTCTTTTGCTTCACGAAGAACCTCTTTTGCACGTTGCTCAGCTAAATCATGCTCGTGCTTGCCACGCTCCGCAGCAGCCAAACCGTCAGCGATTGTCTTCTTGCGCGCTTCAAGCGCACTCATAATTGGTGGCCATACAAATTTCATGCAGAACCAGACAAAAACGAAGAATGTTATCGCTTGTCCGATTAATGTTGCATTGATATTCATGCCTTCACCTCGCGTAAATAGCTATTGGATATGAGTAATTACTCTTATTAATTAGCCCGCAACCGCGAAGAGTACATACATGGCAAGACCAACAGCGATCATAGGTACCGCATCAACCAGACCCATTACGATGAAGAACTGTGTACGCAGCATAGGGATTAGTTCTGGTTGACGAGCTGCACCCTCCAGAAAACGACCACCCAACACACCGATACCAACCGCAGCGCCAAGTGCGCCTAGACCCATCATCAGTGCACCTGCAATGTACAGCAATGCATTTTCCATTGTTGTCTCCTACTTATTTAAGTTTAAAGTTAAAAATCAAATGTAAATCAATATCTTAGTGGTGTTCCTGATGTGCCATATCCATATATACGATGGTCAGCGTCATGAAGATAAACGCTTGCAATGTAATAATCAGGATATGAAATATCGCCCATCCAAGTTGAAGAAAACCACCAAAAATTCCCATTGCCCAACCTGCGCTATACATAATTGCGATCAGGATAAAGATCATTTCACCGGCATACATGTTTCCGAAAAGACGAAGTGCCAGTGAAATAGGTTTTGAAATAAGGGTAACACCTTCAAGGAAGAGGTTAATAGGCATGGCCCACTTACCAAATGGTTGTAGCGTCAGCTCGCCCACAAAACCACCTACACCCTTAATTTTGATGCTGTAGTACAGCATCAGGAAAAATACGGAGATAGCCATACCAAAAGTAGCATTAGGATCAGTACTTGGTACAACTTTAAAATATACATGGTGAGGATCAGCACCAAAGAAAGTCGCCCCAATCCAGCCGGCTAATGACGGTAGAAAGTCAACAGCTATCAGATCCATAAAATTCATCAGGAATATCCAGACAAATATCGTCAGTGACAATGGTGCAACCAAATCATTCTTGCCACTAAATGAGCCCCGTACACTTTCGTCAATAAATTCGACGATCCATTCTGCGAAATTCTGCAAACCTGAAGGCACACCGGTTGTAGCTGTTTTTGCAGCTTTACGGAACAACCAGAGAAAAATGACACCTAATATAATCGACCAGCCTAGTGTATCAACATGGAGTGCCCAGAAACCCATCTCTTTTGCTTCTGCAGCTGAATGAGCTAAGCCCCAACTACCATCGGCATGTTGACCGAAGGTCATATTCTGTAAATGGTGACGGATATAATCTGTGGATGAGTATGTAGTATCGCCTGACATATTATTGCTGCGCTTCTAGTCTGCCCATTAAAAAGACCATCTGCCCTATGATAAAAGTCATAATCATTGGCAATGGCTCCAACTTCAGTAGCCCCAAACCCAGGGCAAATAGTATTGCTACTAGCACAATGCGTTCAATTGCACAGCGATAGAGCAGTCTGAGATTGTTACCTGTATCAACTGAGGCCGTCTGTTCAGCTCTCTTGCTATAAAAAATTAGCAGTATTGTTGTAGAAACAGGTATTAAACCACCAAATCCCGAAGCTGTAATCCAGCTACTGTTGATATAACCAAAAATTATGGTTAACACGACAGCCGAGATAAACTGCAAGCGCATTCGTAAGCGCAACGAACGCTGTAATGAGCGTTCGAATATGTTCTGTGTTTTCGGTGGAGTCATATTCTCAGCAAACAGGATTATATAATTGCTCTAATGATAACGTCAATGATAGACCGATAAATTCTTGTTATATAAGAAAGTTCTAAGGAATAAGGATTATCTTAATTTTCCATGAATAATTCATCGTAATTAAGAATACGCTTATATATTAATATTTATAATATCAATAGCTTGGCGTGACCCACTCTATTACCCTACTAAAACATTAGGGTGATTCAATTATTTTATGTGTTCGATGATTCCATCCAATTCATCTAAAGAATTGTACTGAATAATCATTTTTCCTTTACCACTTGCACCATATTTGATCGAAACATTTGCTCCAACTGTTTCACTCAATTGTCTCTCCAGGCTTTGAATATCTGGATCTGGCTTTATTGATGGCTTTGCCTTGCCTGTTGGATTTTCAAGCGTCTGCTTAACCAAACGCTCCGTTTCACGCACCGAAAGACCTTTTCCAACCACAATCCTTGCTGTTTGACTTTGTATTTCCAATGGCAAAGCTAGCATCGCCCTAGCATGACCCATTTCCATATCGCCATTTTCAAGCATCCGCTTTACATCACTATTAAGGCTCAACAGACGTAACAGATTTGAAACAGCGGCTCGAGAACGTCCAACGGCTTCTGCTGCAACCTGATGGGTCATACCGAACTCATCAATTAACCGCTGCAAGGCATGCGCTTCTTCCATAGGGTTGAGCTCTTCGCGTTGTATATTCTCAATCAAGGCCATGGCCATGGCTGCCTGATCATTAACATCACGTATCACCGCAGGTATTTCATGCAATCCCGCTAACTGAGCTGCACGCCAACGCCGCTCTCCAGCAATAATTTCATAATGACCCGGCTTATCAATAGGTCGCACCACTATTGGCTGGACAACACCCTGGGCACGTATCGAGTCTGCCAGCTCTTCAAGACTGTCTGGATCCATATCAATACGTGGCTGGTAGACACCTCTTTGTAAGATATCCACAGGTAGATGACGTAACATACCGTCACTGATCTCATCCCCACGACTGGTTTGTGCGCCTGAAGCTGAATCGAACTTCGCAGCACCTGAGCCTAGTAATGCTTCCAGCCCTCTTCCTAACCCTTTTTTACGTGCGACCATAATAGTTTCTTTGTTGTTATTTGTTCACAACAGCTGACTGTTGTTTTCTGATAATTTCACCCGCCAGTGCTAAATAGGCGAGTGCTCCACGAGAGGATTTGTCATACGCCAATGCAGGTAACCCATGACTAGGTGCTTCAGCCAAACGGATATTTCTTGGGATAACTGTACGATAGACCTTATCGCCAAAATGCTCAGTCAATTGTGCTGATACGTCTGTTGAAAGGTTATTGCGTGGATCGTACATTGTCCGCAAAAGACCTTCGACTTCCAGACGAGGATTAACCGAATCACGTATTTCTTCTATTGTTTTGAGTAAAGCACTTAAACCTTCAAGGGCATAATATTCGCATTGCATCGGTATCATTACCGAATCAGCTGCTACCATGGCATTAAGAGTTAACATATTTAATGATGGTGGACAGTCAATTAACACATAATCATATTCATCCTGAATATCTTTCAATGCATGCTTTAATTTCTGTTCACGTGCGACCAGCGTATTCATTAATTCAACTTCGGCTGCGGTTAAATCTGAGCTGGTTGGTAAAATATCGTAGCCGGCTGACTCTGAATGAACAATCGCGTCACCCATGGATGCCTGACCCAACAACACATGATAGCTGCTTAGTTTAAGTCCTTCTTTTTCTATACCACTACCTACGGTTGCATTGGCTTGTGGATCAAAATCTATCACCAGTACTTTTCGCTTGGTTGCCACGAGTGAAGCACCGAGATTGACACAAGTTGTCGTTTTGGCAACACCACCTTTTTGGTTCGCAATTGCGATTATTCTTGCCATTTTTGTCGATCCGTTTAGTTAGTCGTGCTTATGATGATTAAATGTCGTTGCTCTGCCTCCAGACCTGGAACAGTCAATGCAACAACCTCTTCAATTTGAAAATTCTCTGGCAGATGATTCAACTCCTGTTCAATACCACCGGCTTTCATCGCATAAAACAAGCCACCTTTCTTTAGAAGGTGTGCTGTCACATTAATCATATCCGCTATTGAAGCAAATGCCCGACTTAGTATGCCATCAAACAAAATATCAGGCTTAAACAACTCGGCTCGTGAATGTATCACATCTACCTGCGATAAGCCCAATGTCGCTTTTAATTGAACCAGAAAGCGTGTTTTCTTCCCGTTACTATCGAGCAAAAACCACTCTTTATCGGGGTATGTAATCGCCAATGGTAATCCAGGAAGGCCTCCACCTGTACCTATGTCGATTAATCTACCTCCATGGATGAAGGGTGCGATGGCTAAACTATCGAATAAGTGACGAACGATCATCTGGTTAATATCACGAACCGCTGTCAGATTAAAACTTCGGTTCCAACGCTCCATCTGCTCAAGATAGATAACATATTGTTCCAGCTGGCTCTCATTAACACTAAGATTCAGTCTGTTAATACCAGTTTCTATTTGTCTGCGAATATCAATCATCAGTTAATCAAAGAGCTGGAGTGATGCTTCTTTAAATGGATCAGCAAAATAGATATTGCTGCTGGTGTAATACCTGGCATTCTTGAGGCTATACCAATGGTCTGTGGGCGTTGCTTGAGTAGCTTTTCCTGAACCTCAGATGAAAGTCCGCGCACCCTTGCATAATCCAGCGTTTCCGGGATCACGGTATCCTCATGGCGTCGTTGTCGTTCAATCTCATCCTGTTGACGGGCAATGTAACCTGCATATTTCGCCTGAATTTCTATTTGTTCTACAACCCGCGGCTCAAGATCCATCTCAAGTGATGGTTCAAAATGGTGTAAATCCTGATAAGTCACCTTGGGTCGGCGTAGTAAATCCATTAATCGATGTTCACGATTTAACGTCTGCCCCAATATGGACTGTTCAACCTCGCTATCAATCTTTCCTGGATAGACCCAGGTATCCTGAAGCTGTTGCTGAGCTCGAACAATCGCCTCCTGTTTTTCATTAAAACTTTGCCAACGCAAATCATCCACCAACCCCAATATATAACCTTTTTCAGTCAGACGGATGTCAGCATTATCTTCACGCAATAGCAGACGGTGTTCTGCTCGACTGGTAAACATTCTATACGGTTCAGAAGTCCCTTTGGTAATCAGGTCATCAACAAGTACACCCAGATAGGCTTCATCTCGTCGCGGCCACCATGGATTAAGTTGTTTTACCTGTAGTGCTGCATTCACCCCGGCGAGCAAACCCTGTGCTGCTGCTTCTTCATATCCGGTTGTACCATTTATCTGCCCGGCGAAAAACAGCCCTTGCATTTGTCGGGTTTCCAGTGTTGGTTTCAGATCACGCGGGTCAAAATAATCATATTCAATCGCATAACCCGGGCGAGTGATAAAGGCGTTTTCAAATCCTTTCATTGAACGCACCAGATTGATCTGGACATCAAAAGGCAAACTGGTAGAAATGCCATTTGGATAGAGTTCGTGGGTATTCAAACCTTCCGGCTCAACAAAAATCTGGTGCGAGGTTTTCTCTGAAAAGCGGACAACTTTATCTTCAATGGAGGGGCAGTAGCGTGGACCAACTCCTTCGATAATTCCCGAATACATCGGAGAGCGATCTAACCCCCCTCGTATAATGTCATGAGTGTGTTTATTGGTATGCGTAATATAGCAACTAATCTGCGATGGATGCTGGGCAACATGACCCATGAACGAAAACACAGGCAAGGGATCGTCTCCTGGTTGTGACTCAAGCTTGCTAAAGTCGACACTTCTGCCATCAATTCGTGGTGGTGTACCTGTTTTTAAACGATTAACCCTAAATGGTAATTCTCGCAGGCGCCGCGATAAACCGTTAGCTGGAGGATCCCCTGCCCGACCACCTTGATAGTTAGCCTGTCCAATGTGAATCAAACCTCCTAAAAATGTACCTACAGTTAGCACTACAGCAGGGGCTGTAAACTTAAGGCCCATTGCAGTTTCAACACCTATCACCGTATCACCTTCAACAAGCAGATCTTCAACCGCCTGTTGGAAAATAACAAGATTGGACTGGTTTTCTAATGCTTCGCGGATGACTTTTTTATAAAGCTGGCGATCAGCCTGAGCACGGGTTGCCCGAACAGCCGGGCCTTTACTGGCATTTAAAATTCGAAACTGTATCCCGGCATGATCTATAGCTGTTGCCATAAAACCACCCAGAGCATCAACCTCTTTGACCAAATGACCCTTACCAATACCGCCAATAGCCGGATTACAGGACATTTGCCCAAGGGTATCTATATTATGGGTTAACAGAAGGGTTTTAACGCCAGTACGCGCAGCAGCCATTGCAGCCTCAGTACCTGCATGACCGCCTCCAATCACGATGACATCAAACTTCTCAGAATAGAACATAGGGATAGACTTATAACAAAACGGGCGTCATTTTACGTATGCATTGATACATACGGCAAGATTTATCATCATTTTGACCCAAATGTAATCTAGGTTTTTACTGCCAGAGACTTAAATGTTGGTTCTACCGAATTCAGTGCCGTAATAATTTTTGGATCAAAATGTTTACCTGATTCACTCCTAATGATCGCCAGTGCTTCATCGGCACTGACAGGCTCCTTGTAAACCCGTTTGTTGACTAATGCATCAAATACATCAGCAACAGCCATCAGTCGGCCACTTAGAGGGATCGCCTCCCCTTTTAGACCATGTGGATAGCCACTACCATCCCACTTTTCATGATGATTTTGTGCAATTTCACGGGCTGTATGTAAAAAAGGCGTCATCCCTACCCGTTTTTCAGCACTATCCAATGCCTCTACACCAATTTGTACATGTGTTTTCATGATTTGCCATTCATCTTCATTCAGAGGACCCGGCTTAAGTAAAATTTTATCGGGGATCCCCACCTTTCCAATATCATGTAATGGAGCACTTTGTGCCATTAGCATGATCTTTTCATCACTAAGTTCATCACAGTAATAATTATGACTAAATAGTGCTTTTGCGAGAATTTCTACATATCGTTGAGTTCTATCCACATGATAACCGGTGTCACGATCACGCTTTTCCGCCAATGATGCAATTGCAAATACGGCGCCTTCCCTGGTTTTAAATAATTCGTTGGTTCTTTGTGCAACCATGGTTTCAAGTTGGGAATTTTGTAATTTTAATTTCTTTTTTGCATTCGCCAGAGTTACATGATTTCTGACTCTTGCTTTCACAATCGGGGGAGACATCGGCTTGGTTATATAGTCTTCAGCACCTAAAGCGAAGCCCATCATCTCATCTTCTACTTCACTTTTTACAGTTAGAAAAATAACTGGTATTTCACTGGTTAACGGGTTCTCTTTAAGCACTCGGCACACCTCATAACCATCAATATCCGGCATCATGACATCGAGCAAAATAAGATCCGGTAACGGACTAGCCGAAGCACGCTCAATAGCCTGTTTGCCATTTTTTGCGATGCTCAGGCGAAACTCATCACCTAGTTGTGCGACAAGGGTGTCAATATAAAAAGGTTCATCATCAACTATCAGCAGTTTTGCTTTAACTCTACCATTCATAACTTCAACCCCTTTCCTTATAATTGATTACGAAATTCATTCAACATGCTTGCAGCCTCATCAAAATCATAGTTCTTGACCATACGATGAATCTGTTCCCAGTCAAGATGATGACTATCCTGTGAAGTCTTCATAATCGCCAAAATAATTTCGGTTGCTTCAGGGCTTCCTTCCTCTAAATAGTGATCAAGTTTATCAATCAGAACATGAAGATCTTCCTGACTATCCTCTAAAGCAATACTCGGCTCTGACTTATTATTTTCACTCTCTAGATAGAGCTTTAGCGAATCGATAACATCGTCAAACAGCTGATAGAAATATGGTAACTGATTAGCCAACTGATGTTTTGCGCCACTTTTTAAGCTGGTTTCTATATCCGCTATTACCCGCTCCAGTCTTATCGCGCCAATGGTGCCCACAACACCTTTAAGCGTATGCAGGCTTCGTTTTGCATCATCAAGCTCTTTATACTTGAGTAATTTTTTAATCTCTTTATGTGCGTTACCATGCCGATCAACAAATTCATGGAGCAGTTTATTAAAGAACTGTTTGTTACCGCCAACTCGTTGCAATCCCCAATCAAGATCAATACCGGGAAGATTTTGTTTTCCAGATGAGGGTGGAGAAGCTGCATTTATAGTAGTTAATATTTCTTCTACCTTTACACCCTCTTTTAACCATTTTCTTACTGTCCTTGCCAGTACATCAGGGTCAATGGGTTTGGCAATATGATCATCCATTCCAACACTTAAGCACTCTTCCTTATCCCCGGCCATCGTATGAGCAGTCATTGCTATAACCGGTAACTTTTTTAAGTAGGGATCACGACGGATTTTTCTTGTAGCATCCAGCCCGTCCATTTTTGGCATCTGTATATCCATAAACACCAAATCAAATGATTCCTGATAGAGAATTTCCAGTGCTTCCACACCATTTCCTGCAACGCGAACCATTAATCCCATACCTTGCAGCATCTCTTTAGCTACTTGCTGATTGATGCTGTTATCCTCTACCAGCAAAACTTTACCTTCTATACTCAACTTTGATTTTTGATAATTTGCTGTAGTATCGACCATTCCCTGATGATCAACAGATAACATCACCTTGTGAATCATTTCATGCAAACGCTCAGGGTTTACCGGTTTCTCAAGATAACCGGCTAATCCCTTTTGCTGTTCCAGATTCGTTATCTCTTCACGACTATAAGCTGAGACCAGTATTATTTTTGGCTTTACCTTTATTTGATCATGCAGCATGATTTGTTGAGCAACACTTACTCCATCCATTTCTGGCATATCCCAATCCATTAAGATTAGCTTTATTGCACCATCATCATTAATATTTGCTGCTAACAGCATTTCCATTGCCTGATATCCAACTGAAACCGTAATAGGTTCAAATCTCATATGGACCAAATACCTACTTAATATTTCCCGACTTGCCGGATTATCATCCACAACCAGCACCTTCATGCCCTGTAGGTGATCAGCATGGATGGTAGAGCTTTCACTATCTTTTGCAGAGAGACCTAATGGCAAAGTAAAATAAAACTTGCTCCCAACGCCCTTTTCACTCTCAAAATCTATCTTTCCGCCCATTAGCTCGACGAGATCTTTACATATTTTCAGGCCTAATCCTGAGCCTCCATGTCGCCTGCGAATACCACTATCAACTTGGGAGAAGGCATTAAAGAGCTTTTTTCTCTCTTCCGTTGAAATGCCAATACCACTATCCTCAACACTAAACCTGACTTTGATCTGCTTATTGCCTCTGTCTACAATATTCAACCGGACACTTACCGAACCTTCATCCGTAAACTTCACAGCATTCCCAACCAGATTTAACAATACTTGTTCGATGCGTAGAGGATCACCAGTGACTCTTGATGGGATGGCAGGATCAGTATGGAAGATCAGATTAATACCTTTTTCCTGTACTTTGATATTCACCATATTAGCAACACTCTCAAGGATACTATCCAGTGAAAATGTCGATTGATCGATGGTCAGTTTCCCGGCTTCGATTTTTGAGAAATCAAGAATATCATTAATGATACCCAACAGCGCTTTGGCTGATAGCTGGGTTTTTTTTATATAGTCGTGTTGCTTTGGCGTCAGGTCTGTCTGCAACGCCAGGTGGCTAAACCCAATAATGGCATTCATCGGTGTTCGTAACTCATGGCTCATATTTGCCAGAAAATAACTTTTAAACTGATTCGCCTGCTCTGCTATTGCCTGCGCTTCTTTTAATTGCTGCTGTTTTTGACGCATAACATAGATCCATCCCAATGCGATAAATAACAACAACAGTGCGACACCAACGATTTTTGCAATTAATTCATAATCAATTCCTTTTTCATATCTGATAGCTAACCATTTATGCTTAATCGCCCTTATTTGATCATCACTGATCTTATCCAATGCTTTATTCATGATAGCCAAAAGTTCTGGCTGGCTTTTGCTCACTCCTATAGCCAATTCCATTTTATAGGGTGTCTCACCTGCTACTTTGATGTTTCCAAACCCATGTTTTTCAACCATATACCCGGCCAGTACAAAGTTGCCTACATAAGCATCAACCTTCCCTTTAGAAAGTGCATCCAGCGCCTGTATTGTTGTTTCATATCTTTTGAGAATGATTTCAGGATAATCTTTGCGTAACTGTTCTTCGGTAAAATAACTTGCTTCAACAGAGACGGTTTTACCTTCAAGGTCTTTTAAATCCGTAATAATGCCGCTTTGTGTTCGGGCAAAAACGACCATGGGAAAAGTAATATACGGGCGGGTAAAATTGAGATATTTTCTGCGTTCAGGTGTAGCCATCACCGCGGGTAGAATATCCAGCTCATCTTTTTCCGCAGCTTCTAAGACCTCTTCCCAGCTCAAGTCTGGTACTGGTATTAATTCTATCCGGAGCAAATCTGAAATATGCGCCACAAACTCAGATGCAATACCCTGATACTCACCTTTTTCTGATAAAAATTCGATAGGTTCCCAACTCGGATCAACGCCCAGATTTACCACTGGGTGTTCTTTTAACCACTTCACTTCCCTGCTTGTTAAAGTAACTTTTGGCGGTATTTTTTGCATGGTTTTTGCAATAGGGATCCATTTTTCATAAAGCTTGGCCCGTTCTGTTTCATGAACAGCGTCAATACCCTTTTGCAAGATCCCTGCAAGGATTGCCCAATCTTTTCTTACACCCAAACGTTGTTGAATCGACTCTTCGCCATACGGTCCGCGCATTTCAATATTTGATAGTCCATGTTTAATCGCTAAATGATTTGTAACACCCAACACACCAACAAAGGCATCAGCCTCTCCAACAGAGACAGCTCTTAGTGCTTCAAATACCGACTCAACAACAACAGGGATCAGATCAGGATGTTGTTGATGGACAAGGTTACTTGAAAAATAGTTACGCACCAGCGCAATAGAGCGGCCTTTAAAGTCCATCTGGTTCTTGATGGATGAGTCATCGTTTCGGGCAACAATCACCAGTGGCGTATCAAAATAGCCCTCGGTAAACTCCAGATATTTATCCCTTTCTGGATTTTTTACTATTGATGTGATGACATCCACCCTGTCTTCCTGTGATCCTTTCAGGATTTCACTCCATGTCAAATCCGGCACTATCTCAAATTCGATGCCGATATTCTTTTTGATAAGTTCAAGGTAGTCAATAACTAGGCCATGATAGCTGCCATCTCTATCCTGATAACTATAGGGTGTGTAGTCTTTATCAACTCCAAGACGTATTACCGGATTCTGTGATAACCACTGTTGCTCCTGTGAAGTCAGCTCTATCGCAGAGACAGGAAAAACAGCCATTATTGAAAAAAGCACCAGTACCAGATAGCACAAAACATCCTTTATGGGTCTGTTTCGATTTATAGTTTTTAGTATTGAAGGTGTCATCTTCCAGATTAACCTGTTTGCTGGTGTAATCAAAAGATGACACACATCAACCTGCAAGATCAATAATATTAGATGGCTTAAACCAGTTATTGTTCAAAATAGGCAGCAAGATACTCATCAAAGCTCAAGGTGTCACTTTGCTCGATGCGCTGTTGTGCAATTACAGACTGATAGCTGGTATCAAGCAGATGTCGCTCATTATCCGGCTCAATATTATGCCTTTTGTTGTGCTGAAAACTATTTTGTGATTGCTCCCAGGTGAAATCAAAAAAGCCTTTGCCTGCATCCTGCATACCTTGTAAAACTTTTGCCGAAAGTGTTTTGTCCGGATCATTCACTGCTTCAAGCTGTTTTTGCAACACCTGATAATATGTATCACTACCTTGAAGGCTATCCAGCATACGGGATATTTTGTCCATCTTCTCAAAAACCTCAGCAGCCCAGGTTTTCAGTAAGATCTCATCACCATTTCGCATTAAGCCGAGATCCGGTTTGCGACCATAATGGGCAACTTTCATCTCGTTTTTATCAATTTCCCCACGCTCCCATGGCGCAATAGCGGGGCTAGATTCAATTAGCGCATAAATAAACAACATTTCAAGAAAATATAACTGTTCAAGTGTAAGCCCTGCAGCTGCAAAAGGATTTACATCCAGCGAACGAAGTTCAATATATTTCACCCCTCGCGCCATTAGTGCACGTATCGGTTTTTCATTTCCATTTAACGGCTGCTTGGGTCGAACAGTGCTGTAGTACTCATTCTCTATTTGCAAAATATTGGTATTGAGCTGGCGGTATTTACCATCAACCTTTACCCCTATCTTTTCATATCCGGGATAAGAGGTTTCGATGGCATAACTAATCGCTTCAATATATTCATCCAGATTGTCATAACAGGCTTTAACTCCGATTTCATTTTCCTTGTTATTCTGATAACCAATATCACCCATACGCAACGACGTGGCATAGGGACCATAAAAGGTATGGTGTCCAAAGTCCTGCAAATTGGTTTTCTTCCCACCCAAAAAGGATTTACACACCGCTGGTGAGGCGCCAAACAGATATGGAATAAGCCACCCAACCCTTTGCAGGTTGCGTAACAGACCAAAATATTGCTCGGTAATAAAGGTTTGCAAGGAGTGTTCATCCTTTTCAATCTGCTGATAGATCTCCCACATTGATTGTGTAAAGGAGTGGTTATAGTGAACGCCTGCTATCACCTGCATGACCCGACCATAACGATATCCCAGGCCGCGTCTATAAACTGTTTTCATAGTCCCGGCATTAGAAGTACCAAACCTTGCCAATGGAATATAGCTCTCGCCATTAACCTTGCATGGCATACTGGCGTTCCACAGAATTTCATCTTCAAGCGCCAATGAAACATGGCTATGAATATCGGTTAAATATTCCAGCGCCTCAGATGCGGTATTACACGGAGGTGTAATCAACTCCATCAGGGCTTCGGAAAAATCTGTCGTAATGTGGGGATTGGTCAATGCCGAACCAAAAACTTCAGGATGTGGTCTTTGTGACAAGAAACCATTTTTATCCACTCGCAGGCTCTCTTTTTCGAGCCCAATAAGGTGCTGGTTTAAGTGCTTTGCTGCACCCAGGTCAATAAATCCTTGCAAGCGCTGATTAAAGAGGTCTGACACAATCATGTGGCCTTAATATTAAGAGACGCTTATATTATGGCCTGATTTGGATAAAGACAACTCAGAAATCTTTATATTAAAGAATATCTGTTTAAGTCGGATATTCCTTTAGAGATGGAGGTACAAACAAAATCAACAATGACAGGTTGTTGATTTTGAAGCAAGACGCAAATCACTCTTTGCGTTGTTGTAGCGTCCCTGAGAAGTCCTGGATGGACTTATTCAGAGCTTCTTTCTTTTTTACACTAAATCTTTAATTTCTGTGCTGGCAATATAAGCCATATACACAGGTAACTGTATCGCCTCAGCTTCCTTTACTAAAAACAACTGTTTTTGTTTGAGATGTTCCTGAACCATGAAGCGTGGCAGATAACAGCTCTTGCCACAATGCCTCATCAGCATATCCTGTGCCGCACGTGCCATTGATATCCAGATAGTTGGTGTAGTCAGTTCCGGATACAACACCCCATGACGTGTCAGATAATTGCCACCCCACTCAACCTGCATATAACCATCACTTAGTGCCTGTTGTATGGTTATACCCTGTTGATTTGTCACCATCACCAGTTCAAGCTCGTCCAGTTCGACCAGCTCAATGTCCGGACCAATAACAGGTTCAAACAAAATCCCAATATTCGCCTCACCTTTTAACAGGCGATGATTAATAATTTCCGATGGTAGCAACTCAACCCGAAGGGCTAAATTGTCATTACCACCTAATAGTTTTTCTATTCGCGGGATTAATTGCATTTCCCACAAACTTGGAACTGTCAGCACCATTAAATGCTGGCGTTTATCATTTTGTACTCCCAACTCATAACGTGCACGTTCCCAGTTTTTAACCATTAGACGGGCATGGTTAACCAAATGTTCCCCGGAACCCGTTAACTGCAGGTTATTTCTTAAGCGCACAAACAAAACTGTACCCATTTTTTCTTCAAGCAGTTTAATTCGTGCACTCACTGCTGATGGGGTAATACACAGACTATCAGCCGCCTTGCCAAAATGACGCAATCGGTTGACTTCCAGAAAGGTTTTAAGCAGATCAAGGTCCATAATCACGTCAAAAATATTTGTTTAAGAAAACCATTATTTTTCGTTTTTCACTTACATTGCAAGTCTATATAAAGGCATCCGTCTAAATACAGACCTATGGCCTAAACAATGGCCGCCTTTATTATGGAGAAACATAAAATGTACAAACTATTATCACTTCTGTTGCTCTCAATATCTCTTATTGCTCCACAAGCAGTTGTTGCAGAAGAAAGCATGGAAAGTGCAACCGAAAAATGTCAGGCCTGGGCAGTTGAAGAAAGAATCGCCAGTGACGAATTAAACGAATATATCGAAGATTGTGTAAAAAGTCTGATGGAAGATGAAACCAAAAAAGACGGTTAATTCATATAAAACGAAATCATCAGATCTATTTACATCCTGAAAACAGTCAGTGATCTAAATCAATAGACCCTGGCTTGAATCTGGCTCAAGGGAATGAGCCAATTCTTAAACCTCACCCTGACCTAATATGAAAGATTTTGTAACCATAACCATTGATAACCAGGATTATTCATTACCTCTCATTAGCGGAAGTGAAGGTGAGCGTGCAATTGATATTAGCCGTTTACGTAGTAAAACCGGTGTTATTACACTGGATAATGGTTTAGGAAATACCGGAAGCTGCCAAAGCAGCATTACCTATATAGATGGGGAGAAGGGGATCCTGCGCTATCGTGGCATTCCTATTGAGTCCTTTACCCATTCACCCAATTTTATCGAGGTTGCCTGGCTCCTGATATTCGGTACTATTCCTGACAAGGCATCCTATCAGCATTTCAGCCAGACACTCACCCAAAATGCCAATATCGATGAAGATATGAAGCATCACTTTGCCGGCTTTCCGCGCAATGCACCACCAATGGCGGTGTTATCCGCGATGATCTCATCACTGTCATGTTTTCACCCTGAATTTATCGAGCTGGAAAATAAAAATGAATTTGAGCAGGCCGCTGCGAGACTGATCAGCAAAATCAGAACCCTGGCTGCTTATGCCTACCGCCGCTCCATGGGTCTACCCTATATCTACCCTGATCCAGCGCTACCTTACACTCCAAACTTTTTACACATGATGTTTTCCCATCCCTATCAGCGCTATGAGTGCAGTGATGAAATCCGCAAAATGATGAACCTGCTATTTATTCTCCATGCAGACCATGAACAAAACTGTAGTACATCCACTGTACGCATGGTCGGCTCTGGCAAGGCCAATCTGTTTGCATCCTGCGCTGCCGGTGTTTCCGCCCTGTGGGGCGATCTTCATGGCGGAGCCAATATGCGGGTAATTGAAATGCTGGAGAAAATCCAACGTAACAAAATAAGCCCCGAAGCCTACCTGCAAATGGTTAAGGATAAATGTAATAACATCCGCTTAATGGGATTTGGTCACCGGGTTTATAAAAACTTTGATCCCAGAGCACAGGTTTTACGTGAAGTCAGCCAGTCATTTTTACAAAAGATGGGAGTCAATGATCCGCTGCTCGATATTGCGCTCAAGCTCGAGGCCATTGCATTACAAGATCCCTATTTTATTGAGCGCAAGCTTTATCCCAATGTCGATTTTTACAGTGGCATCATATTGCGTGCCATCGGCATACCTACCAATATGTTTACCGTACTATTTGCCATTGGGCGTCTGCCGGGATGGATAGCACACTGGTATGAACAAACCACTAATCCTGAAGGCCGTATCTCCCGTCCACGTCAAATCTATACCGGCCCGACACTTACCCAATATCATCCGATGGATTATCGATAGTGAAAAATCCATCATTGATTCAAAGTCGGCATATCGATCAGATATGCGATGACTTAAGCCACAAAGGATGGTCTGTTACACCCGACTTTTTATCTGAACCACTACTAAACCACTATGCCTCTGAAATAAATCAATTACATCAGCAGGGGCTTTTCAAAAAGGCCGGGATCGGCAGTGGTGTACAACACACCATTCGTGAGCAGATCCGCTCTGATCACATATTATGGCTGGACCCGGATACTGGCACAGAGCTGGGAAGCTACCTGGCGGTAATCGAAGAGTTAAGAATCGCGCTAAATCGTCAACTATTTCTCAATCTTGTTGATTTTGAAGGCCATGCTGCGATATATCCTCCTGGCTCCTGTTACCAAAAGCATCTGGATCAATTTCATAATGACGATTTACGAACCATCACCACCATACTTTATCTCAATGACAACTGGGAAAAATCACACGGTGGCGAACTTCTTATCTATACCAATGAATCTCAAAGTGAATACATTGAGCTTCTACCCCATTTGGGATATCTAGTCACATTCGTTAGTTCACGCTATATTCATGAAGTGAAACCAGCAAAAAGAAACCGACTCAGCATCACCGGCTGGTATAAAAGACGCCCTGTAGTTATGCAGAATTAATAATCATTGTTTTAGCGGAATCAAGATAGATGGCAACAGATAACGATACTATCGATATTGAAGATGATGAGGATGACATTGATATGGATAATGACGAGGTAATTGAACCTGAGTCAAAAAATGAAAAAGCAAAACGTGCACTTCTAGCAAGAAAGGAGATAGAGCGTAGAATGGAGATGAAGCGTTTACGTGAAATGCTGGAGATCCCTGATCTTAACGATCTGGATTAGCTTCATTTAAAACCTGTCACTCTCTCTTAATCTGACCTCTGGACTCAGACAGGTCAAAAACAGATTTCTGTTGCTGACTAACTTCACCTGTAAGTTAGTTACAAAAATAACTATTCACATAAGCCAGACTCATTTAACCATTAAAAACCTGTCTCTCGCAAAGGCGCAAGGAACGAGAAGAAGAAAAAAGAAATTATGAAGTTGCACTACATTTCTTACTAAAGTACGTTTATAGAAGCGTCTTTATCATGTCGTGTTAAAGTAAAAAATAAGGTGTTTCATGGCAAAAAAGATACTCGCATTAATACTTGGGATCATATATCTCTTTTTAATGTTTGTGATAGGAGAAGAATTTAACGTTTCCGCTGCGTTTATAGCTACTGGAATATTCTATCTGTTTTCACAATTCTTTCTTTCTCGTGGAAATCCTCGTGCCCTTTATGAAGACTGGCCAATCATTCTTATATTAAATGCAGCACTCATTGTGACAGCTATATTGATTTTGCTCATAGAACCCGATACCAAAAGTGATGCCTTTGTTGCGCTAATATCTATTACTAGTTCAGCTATAGGGGCAGGTCTAGCGGGCTGGATAGCTAAAACCAAATGAGAACTATACCTGATGAAGACTACAAACAATCAGGCGAGCCTATAACATAATATAGGCAACCATGTTATGACTAAATTGCCAAACACAAATAAACAAACTCAGTTTATGTATACCTCTTTCACTCTTCCTAAAACCAGAAGACTTGCTGAATTCACAGCTGATTCTTCTTTGCTAACCCAATATGCTCTATTTACACATCATGATAAGTTTCTACCCGGTTGCGACCTTTTATCTTGGCCTGGTATAGTGCCTTGTCTGCTTTACTAATGATCTCGTCAACATTGTCTCCACCTTCTGTAATACCAAAACTGGCAGTAAAGCTAATCTCATAACTTTCAAATTTTGTATTAGTACTAGCTATCAACTGCCTGAGATCTTCAATCAGATGCACGGCACTCTTAATATCGGTTGAAGTCAATAAGATCGCAAACTCTTCCCCACCAATACGAGCACATATATCTGAAGCTCTAAGCCGATACTGCAGGATCCCGGTAAAATGTTGTAACACCACATCGCCACCATGATGTCCATATTGATCATTAATTCTTTTGAAGTGATCGATGTCAATCATAACCAGACAGAAGGTATCGTGACTACGATGAGACTGCTTGATCAAATTCTCAGCATACTCATAGAATGCACGTCGGTTACTAATTCCAGTTAACTCATCAATTCTCGCCAGAAGTTCTGCTGATTTCATAGCTTCATTAAGCTCATGCGTCAGCTTAAGGTTGTCTGTGAGTGTCCGGTTATTCATCGCCGCAGATCGCAAGGATGAGATCAATAACATAAATACAGCTATGGCCATTAATAGCGAAAAGGCATCAGCTTTAAACACAAACCATAAAATGATGGGAACAACCATAATCAGGATGGTTGTAATTACCATTTTCAAATAGCTTGAGTAGATAGAGATGGCTCCACCTGTCATTGCAACAACAAAACATAGCAATACCAGATCATAAACTGGCTGATTTGCAGGCAATATAAAAAGCCCACCAATACCCCAGACGAGAGTTGTCAGTGTGAGAGTAATAAAATAGGGCGTTTCCCATTTAAGTATCGCAGCACTATTACTGGCTTCACAACGATATTGATAAAAGAGAACAAGTCTTATGCCTGCACTTATCAACAAAAAAGCTAGCCATGTCAATAGAATGCAATGATCCTGATCATTCCAGAAAAGTGCGGTGATGAGCACACCATTAAATGCACTGAAAAATACCGCACTGAATGAGTAACTAAAAAGAGTCTGTATTTTTTGAATACTTACTGCAACATCCCTATCGTAGTCAGCACCCTTATTATTCAATCGCATATTTGATGCTCGAGTGTAACAGTAAACCTGGAAGCGGGGATTTATATAGATTCAGCTTACAAACGTCAAATCAGCGGCTTAATTCATACATTCAAAAAGACCATTTATCATCGATTATTCCAATTGAATTTGATAAAACTCAGTGTTCAGAAAAAATAAGCACTATTTCATTTTTCATACCAATCTCTATAGTAATTTATTAAAGACTATTTACAGATTTTTTATTTTTCTGGATTTCAGTCCAGTGCTGTAGTGACATACAATCTAAATAAACTTCGCTTTACCCAGTTTAGGCTGCTCTACCGATAACATACTGGTATCGACTTCCAGAGGTGGTATCTCTTCTGCTTCTACCAAAACCGTACCAGGTGCATCAAGATTGAGGTGTTCGGTGTCTACTTCCAGCTCGGCAACATCTTCTGGCTCTGGCAAATCATTCTTATCAGCCAGATCGACTCCATCGATATTGATCTCTGGTGGAGCATCATAGTGTTCTGGCTCCAGCCGATCCCAGTTTGATGACATTTCCAGTTCATCCAGTGCGGCAAGATTCTCAGGGGGCTGTTTTACAACCGAGCGCACCAGTGTGGTGTCAGTTTCGACCGTGGTAGTGTTTTGTGTGGTTGCTTGGGGGGTGGCTGGTGTTGCTGATTGCGCTTGTTGTTTTTTTGCAGCCTGGGTTTGATTAATCAGGGTACATACAAGACCGGCTTTTAGCAGAGCCTGCTGATATTTTTTTGCGCTTGCACCATCGAGTGATTTTTTGACTACCACCTTCTTACCGGTAAATAGATGAGCGACCTTTTCCGGCTCTACCTTAAACAATCTGGCAACCTGACTTTGTGCGTGCTGCTGGCTTATCCCTTGACTGAGCTTTGCGGTAAATACTACGGCATAAAGGTCACTACTCATCAATCACTCCCCGATACCCAAACAATAATTCCCTGCAACGATAGTAATGGAGTTACCCCTCAATTTAAAGGGCTGACTTTTTCTCCAAATCATACTCGGTAAATTTGTTGTACCGGATCACTGCGGCGAGCTCTTTACCATATTTGGCTCCAAGTTCCGAATACTTGTCCAGTCCTGTCACCAGTGTAAACGGATCACTGGTTTTAAGGCGCATGTCTCTAAAATGTTTAAAGGCATCCCCTCGTGCCAGCACCCGATAATTATCACGTATCGAATCTTCAATGGTCTTATATTTTTTTAACCAGATGGTTTTTTTGCCGCGTTTCTCACCAGCGGCTATACGTGGTTCATTTTTATCGAATGACCAGATCCCGAAGATATTTTTTGCTTCACGAAAAAAACGGGAGGTTGCCCAGGCACTTTCCATCGCAGCTTGTGCCAACACGATACTGACAGGGTGTGGTTTAAGTGCTGCAAGCAATTCAGTATCAGTTTTTGCCTTTAGTTTCTCTTTAAGCTGATCAACTTCAGCGCGGTTGCTATTGCTCTCAACCAACTTTCTATATTTTTGGTAACGGTTGCTTAATTCGCTGTAGACCTTTTGCACTGCTGGAACCATTAGTGCTTTAAATCGTGCCTTTTTCTGTTGCACGGTCATATTTTTCGGCACTACCTCTGCGATAAAACCAGCGGTTGTACTTTTGCTATTTGGCTTTTTTACTACGGTGATCTCTGTTGCATTCAACGCAGCTGCCATCAATAAAACCAGCATCCAGGAAAATATTTTTACTATTTGCATATCTCAACCTAAACTGAAATTAACTATGTCATTACATAAATGTATCTACATCAATTTCCATGTAGTTCTGATTAAATAAATCCACTGTCTCAACCACATCATCATTATCCTCACGGAAACGGGCAATGTGAAACAGTGCCTCCCCTTCATGCGCCATAGGGATTTGGATATTTCCAATAACAATACCACGCCATGGTGATTGAATTTCGACCATTTCACCACTGTAGGGATCACTGATATATCCCAGAATGTCATTTCGCTTAACCTGCGTACCTAATGCAACAGGATAGCGCAACATACCACTTTCCGGTGCACGCACCCAGCCACTATTATAAGCAACGAAAGGCTCGATATGCTTGCTTGATTTTTTTACCGGACGTAACATTGATATTTCTCTCATTACATTAATAATTCCCTGAAAACCTGCACGTATAGATAGTTCATCATAGCGCAGGGCTTCTCCCGCTTCATATAACAGCACCGGGATATCCATATCCATTGCTGTCTGTCTCAGCGTTCCTTCACGTATATTACTGCTTAGCATCACTGGCGCACCAAATACGCGTGCCATTGCTTCAACACGCTTATCCTCAAGATTTGCTCTTATTTGCGGCAGATTGCTTCGATGAATAGCACCCGTATGTAAATCAATACCATGCGTACAGCATGAAATAATTTCATTTTTAAAAAGATATGCGACCCGTGCAGTTAATGAGCCTTTTTCAGAACCGGGAAAACTACGGTTAAGATCACGCCGATCAGGGAGGTATCGCGACTGATGGATCATGCCATATACATTTACCACCGGAACAATCAGCAAGGTACCACGCAGATGCTTTAAGCCTTTATATTCAAGCAGACGTTGGGTGATCTCAATACCATTAATTTCATCGCCATGAATAGCAGATGAGATAAACATACACGGGCCTTGATAACGCCCGTGTACAATATGTACCGGCATGGCTAAATCAGTACGCGAATTGAGCCTTGGAAGGGTTAAATCGGTGACCACTCGATCACCGGGTTTAACCATTATTTCACCAAATCTAAACGGTTTAGCTAAACGCATGGATTTTCTAGCCTTTACCACGTGTACGACTAATGCTACGAGTTTTGGCTGTTGTTGATCTTGTTGTCGCTGCTGTCGCAGCTGCTGCAACTTTTTTCTCTATAAACTCTATCATCATTCCTGCAATATCTTTTCCGGTTGCCCCTTCTATTCCTTCCAGTCCAGGTGAAGAATTTACTTCCATCACTACGGGTCCATGATTTGAGCGCAACAGATCCACACCTGCCACATTTAACCCCATAGTATTTGCTGCACGGATTGCCGTAGAACGTTCCTCTGGTGAGATACGGATAATATCTGCGGTTCCACCACGATGTAGATTTGAACGAAACTCACCTTCCTTGCCCTGCCTTTTCATTGCTGCAACAACTTTACCCCCGACAACAAAACAACGTATGTCAGCCCCACCGGCTTCCTTGATAAACTCCTGTGTCAGGATATTTGCCTTTAAACCCATAAAGGCCTCAATCACACTTTCTGCAGCACTGCGTGTTTCTGCCAGTACCACACCGATACCTTGAGTACCCTCAAGTAATTTGATAACTAACGGGGCACCACCGACCATACTCATCAAGTCCTGAATATCATCTGGTGAGTTTGCAAATCCAGTTACTGGCAACCCAATACCCTCACGTGCCAGCAATTGCAATGAACGTAATTTATCGCGAGAACGACTAATAGCAACCGACTCGTTTAATGGAAATACATTCATCATTTCAAACTGACGCAACACAGCCGTGCCATAAAAGGTTACTGATGCCCCAATACGCGGTATCACTGCATCAAATCCAGTCAACTTTTCACCCTTATAGTGAATGGATGGACGATTTGAGGTGATGTTCATGTAACAACGCAAGGCATCCAGCACCATTACTTCATGCCCTCTTTGCTTTGCAGCTTCAACAAGACGTTTTGTTGAGTAAAGCCTTGAGTTACGTGACAAGATCGCAATTTTCATATTCTTCCTCTTTATAATTTTTTAAGTCGATACACCCCTTAGACCTGACCTATACTCAACTGGTCACATTGACATATAAAGCGAAGAGGCTTCTTCAGACATTGAATCTGAAAGTTGCTTAATTGAACGGTACAGGCGCATTTTTGTTGCACTCAAACCCAGGTCTAGAATATTGGAAATTTCATCCAGTCCTTTATCCTGATAAAAACGCAAATTAATGATCTCTCTTCCTTGCACAGGCATAGCATTAACTGCTGAGGCTGTTACCTTCTTTATGTCGTTATATTCATGATAAGCATGTTCAGATTTCTGCTGCGTTTTTAACTCCATTTCGATTAAGGCGATCAGATGATCGTTCATTAAGCGCTTAGAACGTTTGTCGGCAATGGTTCGGCATTGATTATCAGCTATAGCAAATAACCAGGTACGATAAGATGATTCACCTTTAAAATGTTGAACCGCACGAAACGCCCTTAATTCAGTTTCCTGTACCGCATCTTCGGCATCTGCCTGATTTTTTAAAAAGAAGTAGCATCTCCTTAACAGAGCATCATGATGACGACAGAGCAGCTCATAAATGAAATCGTTGGTATTCCGAACTCTTTTCTGAATTCTTTCAATTAGCTGTCTGTCATCAAACGCCTGCATCTCTTTTTTTTGTGTGTGCATATACACCAGTATTTCTCCTGTGGAATTTACTGAGGCGCTGCACTTTAGTTGACAGGCAATGATAAATCTAACTAAAATAAATTGTGCTTTTAACAAATATTATTTGTCATGGATATTGAGCTATTAAGAACATTTCTGGAACTGAGCCGTACCCGTCACTTTGGGCAAACCGCTGAAGCGATGTACTTAACCCAGGCTGCGGTGAGTGCACGGATTAAATCGCTGGAACAAATCCTCGGGGTAAAGTTGTTTGATCGACAAAAACGCGAAATTCAGATTACTCCTGAAGGTCACCGCTTGTTGAAACATGCAAATCATATGATTGCTGAGTGGCGTAAAGCACGCCAGGAAGTGACTGCAGGGGGAGCTCAGGCACAACTTTCTGTCGGTGGCGGGATACGCATTCTTGATATTATGCTGGAAGACTGGCTGATCCATTTACGCAGAGAACGTCCGGATATTGCTGTGATTGTTGAAGTACATCATCCCGAAGTTCTCACACGAAAATTGCTTGATGGCGTACTTGATTTGGGTTTTATGATTGAAGCACCCCAGCTTGATGTTCTCCATACCAAAAAAGCTGCCGATCTGAAGTTGAATCTCTATACCACCAAACCGGCACAAAGTGCCACTGAAGCTGTGGAAAATGGCTATTTGATGGTTGACTGGGGGCTTTCGCATGCACTGTATCATCGACGGCTTTTCCCTGATGCCAGTGAGCCACATGTCCGGCTTGCCAATGCCAGAATGGCGGTCTATCACATGCAGATGCTCGGTGGCTCGGCTTATCTTCCTGAAACCCTTGTTCTCGACCAACTTGAATCGGGATTGTTTCATCTGGTTGAAGATGCCCCTGTGATCACCCATACCATATACGCTGTTTACCCTGTGCGAAGCATTCGAACAAAGCTGATCCGCGATGTGTTGCAACTGTTTCAAATTGAGTATGACTAAAGCAGAAACAACGTTGCCAGACCAAGAAAGCTTAAAAAGCCTACAATATCGGTGACTGTAGTCAGGATCACACCCCCAGACAATGCTGGATCTATGCCATAACGTTTTAAGATTAATGGTATACAGATCCCGGAAAGTGCCGCTGCAAGCATATTCAAGATCATTGCCACTGCAATCACTACTGCAATACCGGTGTTATCAAACCATAAATAACTAACCACAGAGACAATAAGTGACCAGGCAACGCCATTTAATGCCCCTACCATCAGCTCTTTGCTGATCAGCCAGCGAACATTTGAGCGCGCAATTTGATCCAGCGCCATTGCACGAATGGTCAATGTTAAGGTCTGACTTCCGGCAATACCTCCCATACTCGCAACTACAGGCATCAGTACTGCCAGTGCAACTAATTGACTTAAAGCCTCTTCAAAACGCCCAATAACCCAGGCAGCTGCAAACACCGTCACCAAATTGATTCCAAGCCAGAAGCCACGTCTCCTGGCACTGGGTACAACCGGTGAAAACATGTCTTCATCCTCATCCAGGCCTGCACTGTTTAATAGGGCTTTATCTGACTCTTCACGGATAACATCGACAATGTCATCAATGGTAATACGACCAATCAGCTTGCGCTCTTCATCCACCACCGCAACCGAAATCAAATCACGGCGTTCAAACAGCGCTGCAACCACATGTTCACTATCACTGGCTTTGACCGTAGCCGCTTCAGTGTGCATAACTTCACTTACAACTGCTTCTGCATTTCCGGTGAGAATATCGGCTATATCCAGCTTTCCTGCATAAATACCGTTTGCATCAACCACCATGATTGCATCAGTGTGTGGCGGGAGCTTTTCATGGCGACGTAACCAGCGTAATACGACTGCCAGGGTTACATCGGCACGAACGCTGAGCGTATCGGTATCCATCAATCGCCCGGCGGCATCTTCGTCAAAGGTTAAAACACGCTCTATACGTTCACGCTGATCCCGATCCAGCGTTAACAGTAGCTCCTGTACCTGCTGTTCAGGTAATCCTTCTACAATCTCAACCACATCCTCTGGAGCCAGTGTTTCTGCTGCGGCAACAAGCTCTTGCGGTTCCATCTCCTGGATGATGCCATGACGTACCTCTTCATGAAGATGGCTTAATACTTCTCCCTCAATTTCTGTGGGCATGACATCCCAAACATCGATACGCTGTTCCGGTGTTAATGATTCAAGAAGGTCTGCCACTTCCGCAGGGTGATACTGCTCTAACGACTGTGTCAGCTCTTCTGCACGGCCGGCATTAAGATCAGCAACAACCTGCTCAAGTAACTCTGGTACGGTTTGTTCCGTATAATTTTCGCTCATGTTCTACAGGCCTTTATCAGTCGATATCTCAGAAAGTTCATCATTTTGTCTACAAACTTTAACCATCCCTACACGACGCTCTTCAAGGGTGAGAATAGTTAACACAAAATCTCCCTCAATAACCTCATCGCCCTCTTCCGGCATTCGTGCAAGACGTTGAAAAAATAGCCCAGAAAGGGTATTTGCATCGAGAAAATTGGGTACTTTTAAACCAATTAAACGCTCAATATCATTCAAAGAGACCAATCCATCAATCTCCCATTGATTGGGTGCTGTTTCGGTGATCGCAGTATCCAGTGCCACATCATCTGTCTCATCGTGGATCTCACCAACGATCTCTTCCAGAAGATCTTCCAGAGAAACAACACCTATGAACACACCATATTCATCAACGACAAATGCCATGTGTGCTCTTTTGACTCGCATCAAATCAAAAAGACGTGACACGGGTTGTGTCTCTGGTACAACCAATGGCTCGCGGCAATAATTTTCCAAATCGTTCCAGGGTTCAGACTGACCATCAATAAGCGCATGATAGATATCTTTCACCAGCAGGATTCCATGCAAAGCTTCCTGTTTACGACTATCAATCACCGGAAAGCGTGAGTGCTCCGTTTTGCGTATGATTGCGATATTATGTTCCGGTGTATCCGCCAGATCCAGAATATCGACCGATGTACGCGGTATCATTACCCGACCAACAAGGCGTTGATCGAATTCAAACATATTACGCAACATATCCGCCTTATCACCCTGGATCTCTCCATGCTCTCTGGATGTTGCAACTAGTCCCTTAATCTCATCACCACTTAGAATATCGCCATGACTTGCCTCTTCAACCCCAAAGATGGATAACAACGAGGCGGTTGAACGATTCAATAGCCAGGTCAGTGGCCATGTAATCAAATAGGTATAGTGCAATGGATAGGAGACCCATAATGAGACAGGCTCTGCTTTACGAATAGCAAATGTCTTAGGCACCTGTTCCCCCACGACAATATGCAGTGATGAAAACAACAAAAAGCCTACAATAAATGCCGTGGTATGAATGGCCTCCGGTGACATTCCCATTTGATGCAGTAGTGGCTCCAACAGTGCAGCTACGGCAGGCTCACCAACCCAGCCTAATCCCAACGACGCCATAGTAATGCCTAATTGGCAAGCAGCCAGATATGCTTCGAGATCACTTTGGATTCGTACCGTCATTTTTGCAGTTGCACTACCCTGTTCTGCCAGCGCTTCTACTCTGAACCCACGCGCTTTTACCATCGCAAACTCAGCTGCTACAAAAAAGGCATTCGCAGCCAGTAACAAAATAATCACCATAAAACTGCTCATTGTATCCATTAATAATTCCTGTAAAGTTAAAAAACCCCTGAAAAACTGTTCCTATTTTTCAGGGGTAAATTCGGCACTAGAGAGGGGTAGTAAGTGCCTATTGTTGGGTCATTGAAATAAATTGACCCTGTTATGTTCGTGACACATCCTGTAACACCAAAAGCTTTTTTACTGCTTTCGGATAATAGACTTGAGAATTTTCTGGTTTGTCACAACCATTTCATGCGCTTAAACCAAACCAGCAGTGTGGTAACTACTGTTGCCATCACACCCAGCAATACGAAATAGCCATAGGATATTTTCAATTCCGGGATATATTCAAAGTTCATTCCATATATTCCGGTTAGCAGGGATAACGGTACAAAAACCACGGTCACAATGGTTAACACCTTCATGATTTGATTCAGGTGATGTCCGTTTAACGAAATATAGCCATCGATCAGATCGGTAATTACATTTTGATAAAGTTCAGACAAGCTATTAAAACGCTCCATGACTGAGTAGATATCATGAAACTCAGCACGACACTTTTTATCTTTATGAGTGGCAAAATGATGTTGCAGGGTATTAAAAACATTTACCTGATACGAAATAACCCGACGCATCTTGCGTAAGCTGGTGTTGTATTGAACCAGTTCCTGCATCAGCTTATCCGTAGAATCCGTAAATAAAATATCTTCTATCTCATCCAGGCGTTGTTCAATATTTAACAGAATTTTTCCATAGCGCTCGGTCAGGCGTCTGCATAGTGCAGAGAGAATAAACAGGGGTGAAGTATCATCGAGAAGGTTCGCAAGCTGTCTATCCCACAAAATATTCAAATAGTTTGATGGCACTGCATGTCTGGTTACGATAAAACGCTTTCCTACAAACAGACCTAGTTGCAACGTAGTGAACTCCAGGTCATCTGATCCGGCTGTTAGTGGCCTGATCAGCACATAAAGATAGTCTGGATAGATATCTATTGATGGTGGATGACGTACACGTTGGGCTTCAATGATCGGAAGCTCATCAACCATGAATTCACTTTGTAATAACTCACGCTCCTGCTGTAAATCTTCTGCTTCCAGATCCAGCCATAACCAGCTTTCTGGATCCTGTTTCCAGGTTTCGAGTAACTCAATGCCCCCCACCACTCTTTCACTGCCCTTGCATACCATTGCGCGAATCATGATGCTTCTCCATCGTTATGGCGGGATGCTTCTGTTTTTATCTGTTGTATCATTTCTTCTGGCATTGTACGAATATGCACATCTGACTGTGGGAATGGAATTTCAATATTGTGCTGATGAAAACGATCCCAAATCCCTAGATAAACATCATTCAGTACACTCCCACGACCATTGGTGGGGTCATCAATCCATACCCTTAGCTCCAGATTCAGCGCGCTATCACCAAAACCCAGCAACTGGCAGCGTGGTTCAGGATCCTTTTTTACCCGTGCTACATCCAATGCCGCTTCCACACACAGGCGCATTGCCAGACGTGGATCTGATTTATAGGAGATCCCCACCGGGATACGCAAACGAACCAGATTATTACTAAACGACCAGTTCTCCACCCGCTGGGTGATCATCTCTTCATTCGGGATCAGATGCTCAATACCATCGCGGGTGATCAGCGAGGTATAACGCCCACCCAAATGGTTGATCCAGCCATAGGTGTTGTTAATTGCAATCACATCACCAGGCTTAATCGATTTATCCATTAACAAAATCAGGCCACTGACCAGATTGGAAAATATCTTTTGCAAACCAAAACCAAGACCGACACCAAGAGCACCACCAAACACTGCCAGTGCGGTTAAATCAATCCCAACAGCGGATAAGGATGCCAAAATCGCAAAGACTATCAACAGCAGCCGAACCAGTTTCGCGGTTAATACCTGCATGGTTGGAGCGAGTGAACTACTGCGTTCAAGCCGGCGCTCAACCAGTGCAGAAATGCCATTAGCAAGCCATAGTGATAACCAGAGCGCCAAACCTACCTTGATAACGGTTAGTGGGGATACCTTGACTGCCCCAACGGTAACTGCCCAGCTATCGAGTATTTCCATCGTTGGGGTTAACAGATTGAAGATATTCAGCGCTGCTATAGACCAGGCGATGGTTGATACTACGTTCGCAACGCCTTGATTGGCGATAGTCATCGTTGCAAAACGAATAATGATCCAGGCACTTAATAAGCTCGAAACCACTACCAGAGCTTGCTTGGGAAGCCCCAAACTGGTCACAATGGCAATCGCAATCCACTGTAGTAACAACCATGCAACTGGATTAGCAACTGTTCTTAGAGCTGAAATGGGTGCGCGAAAAGCCTGCACGCGTTCACTACGATTCTCCAGCCACGCCAGAGTTTTCAAAAAAAGTGGCGTTAACATCAATCGTGCCAATACAAACACAATGGCAATTACCGCAAACTGTGTCCAGAAAAATGGATCATTGATAACAATGGTGAGCTTATTACCCAGATCAGCTAGAAAGCCTTTAAATACTTCAATATTTAACAGTTGTTCCATAATTTTTTATTGCCTGTTGTGATGAGTCTTCTATTAAGACTGTCGCTGGACATTTACTGTCACATTCTCTCATTGTAGGTTCACATAGACGAGAATATTTTTAATAAATCATGTGACTTGAGTTTATCTGAACTGGTCTAACTAGCTTTCAGTCAACAGATTTATAAAAATCCATGAAAACCTGCAACTTGCACGCCTTTGCATTATTAATGCTGCTAAATAACCAGTTATTTGCACAAACGTCTACCAACGTCGCTATCAGCACTAACTATCTCAATCGTGGAGTCACTCAAACTACAGATAGCGCATCTATTACCGGTGGGATTGAGTATATCCATGGGAGTGGGTTTTACACCGGTTTTTCTACGACGAGTCTCATTGGTGATAGTGAAACCAATCTTTACATCGGATATCAATTCAACCAAGGTGCACTTGAGTATGATGTAGGTTATAACTCTACCAGCTACTACAGACCCGGACTAAATACAGCAGAGTCCTACATTGCTCTGGGATGGAATGATATCGATACAAAGTATTCATTCGATGCAGCAAATGGTAATAGATATCTGGAAGTGAGTTACAGCTTTGAACTGGCAGAGAATCAAGCTCTTATGCTTCATAAAGGGATTAATAACAGTGACACCGGCGTAAACTATCATGATTACAACATCACACTAACACTGAATGAGGTATCGTTTATTCTAAGCAATACCAATAATAATAGTGCTCTGGGTATGAGTGACCATGTTCGCTATGTGGTTTCATGGCAGAGAGCGTTTTAAGGTAATCTTTAACAGGTCTACCCATTACATCTCAGGAACACTGTGACACAAAGAGTGGTTAGCATCTTGCTTTAAGATATCGCTATCTTCTTATAGGAATCAAATACTTAGATAACATATCTGTTGCGCAACAGGCATTAATAGCCTATGTTTAAATCACTAACAATAAAAAAGTACGCAACTTCCACCATGAAAAAAAGAGCTCAACCCTTTTTTTCTTACTGTTTTGCAGATGCTGGCTGTATTTCTTTTATATTTTGTCACCGGGAAAATTGGCTTGCAGCTCTCCTCTCATGCACTACAGGTAACTCTTATCTGGCCACCAACGGTCATTGCTCTTTCATTTAGTCTTGATGTGATTGCAGAGGGTGTCGAAAGTCATGTGCAAAGCACAGTCCTTATAGATTTGGGATGTCATTTAGGTCAAGGATATTATTTCTCACACCCAATGCCTGCTGATGAGTTTATGATGTGGTTCAAAAAACATCACGACTGAGATTTGTCAGAAGTATAAAAGAAAAATGGCGCGCCCGACAGGATTTGAACCTGTGACCTTCGGTGTCGGAGACCGATACTCTATCCAACTGAGCTACGGGCGCTTTTGGGTGTTAACTTGTTCAAATACCTCCATGTAGTCAGCTTTTAGCCAAATATTTTATGATGGCTCTTCGCAAAAGCGACTTTGAACTGCTGTTTTTTAACATCCTGTCTCTACAAGCGCGTAAGGATACAGCCCCCTCCATGCTTCTACAAGAATATAACTTTCTCTCTTTTGCTCTTTTTTAGATACAATAGGCTTTTATCGAAATTGTGATACTTAAATGTTTAGATATATTACCAGATTACTTGTAATTCCCCTGCTCATGGCCTTGCTTTTTATCTCCGGCTGTGGTGCAAAAGGTGATCTGTTTTTACCAAAAAACCAGCAGCAACTGACCCAAGAATAATTATGGATTTTTTTACCTATATTGATGGGCAATTACATGCCGAGAGTATTTCTCTTTCTGAAATTGCTACCACATATAACACTCCGTGCTATGTCTATTCGCGAGCAACCATCGAGCGTCACTGGCGTGCCTTTGACGTTGCTTTTTCTGATGTAGAGCATTTGATCTGCTATGCGGTCAAGGCAAATTCAAACCTTGCAGTTTTGAATCTGATGGCCCGCATGGGTTCAGGGTTTGATATTGTCTCCGTTGGCGAGCTTGAGCGGGTGATTGCTGCAGGCGGCGATCCATCAAAGGTTGTTTTTTCCGGTGTAGGAAAGCGCACTCAGGAAATCGAGCGCGCACTGGAGGTGGGTATTCACTGCTTTAATATCGAATCGTCCTCTGAACTGGATCGCATCAACTCTGTAGCCACCCGTCTTGGAATGGTTGCACCGGTTTCGTTTCGGGTAAATCCGGACGTGGACGCAAAAACCCACCCCTATATTGCAACCGGCCTGAAAGAGAATAAATTTGGTATTGCCATTGAAAATGCAACGGCTCTCTATTTACGCGCTGCTTCTATGGATAACCTCAAAATCAAGGGCATTGATTGTCACATTGGCTCTCAATTGACTAATGCGCAGCCGTTTGCAGATGCGCTTGATCGAATTCTTGAGCTTGTCGACCAGCTCTATAATGAAGGCATTGCGCTTGAACACATCGATCTTGGGGGTGGACTTGGCATTAGCTACACCGATGAAAATCCGCCATTGCCAGGTGATTATGCAGCTCCATTACTGGAAAAGCTGGCTGGCCGAGACTTGAGCGTGATTATCGAACCCGGGAGGGCAATCGTTGGCAACGCAGGAGTATTATTAACCACGGTTGAATACATCAAACAACAGGAAGGCAAGAGCTTTGCAGTGGTTGATGCCGCCATGAATGATTTAATGCGCCCTGCCCTGTATCAGGCATACCAGAATATTATTCCTGTTACTGAGCAACCACACTCTGATCCACATACTTATGATGTGGTTGGTCCGATTTGTGAGACCGGTGATTTCATTGGCAAGGATCGTCAGCTCGCTGTTACAGAAGGAGATCTGCTTGCGGTGCGCTCATCGGGTGCATATGGCTTTAGCATGAGCTCAAACTACAATAGCCGTCCACGTGCTGCAGAGGTAATGGTCGATGGTAACAAGCTATTTCTTGTGCGTGAACGCGAAACAGTGGCTTCGCTGTTTCAGGGCGAACACTTGTTACCTCCTACTTAAACTATTTTATGCTTACAAGAGACTTTCAAGCTTCGTTTACTGAAGATATTGCGTTGGCGCGCGACTATTCTCTCGCCTTTTATCAACAACACTTTGATCAATTTATTGACAAATTCACTGAAACATTTAACGAACAGCTAACCGATATTTGTGTTGCAGAGATTGGTGCTGGCTGTGCTGATATTGCCACCCGGTTTGCTATTCAATACCCGCATTCTAGAGTTTATGCTGTTGAGCCCGAAGAGGCCCTGCTTTTCTTTGCCAAACCAAAAGTGGATGCGCAACGTTTACATGAACAGATCCGCTTGTTTCAACAACCCCTTGATAACTACAAGCTCCCTTTTGCAAAATTCGATGTCATTTTAAGCCATTGGGCTATTCACCGCTGTGATTCTCCCGATAGCTTCTGGAATAGTATTAAAACTCTTTCCACAACGGGTACCCGTATTTTGATTTGTGATTATATTCGCCCTTCCTCAAAGGAACACCTGAAGATACTGGCAAAACAGTTAAATCGTAATGAACCTGAGTCGCTTACTGGTCTCACACAACGGATGTTATATAGTGCGTATACGGTCGATGAAATCAAAGAGCAACTGTGTAACTGCGGACTTGAATTTCTCAAGGTGGATATTTTCAATACTCATCAGTTCATTGTTCATGGATTAATGACCTGATTAACATACAAAAAGTCATGGTTTGAAGGGTTTGCCCTCTTCAACTGATAGCTAACAATAATTTAGAAATATCTGATTAAGCCGGATATTCCTTTAGGACATGGAGGTACAAACAAAATCAACAATGACAAGTTGTTGATTTTGAAGCAAGACGCAAATCACAATTTGCGTTGTTGTAGCGTCCCTGAGAAGTCCTGGATGGACTTATTCAGAGTTTCCTTTAGAAAACCACATTATTAACAAACAGAATTTATACCCCCCTGTATTACGACTCTTACAATAGACATTAGTGGTAATAGATCATTAAATATAATCACTTTACTCCCAATCAATGTATTACAAGAAAATAAAATTAAGTGATATAGTTTTGCTAACTGTCTTGGGGTACGTTTTGGAACCGCCTCTTTGAGCATTTAAACAAACATGACACCAACCTGTGAAAATAACGGAATTTTAGTTTTTTTAGGCAGGTTTTTTTAATCGATGTGCAAAGCGTGTAATTAAGGAGAGAAATGTCTATTCACCCTTTGGCTATTGTTGCAGCTGATGCACAGGTTCACCCATCTGTTGAGGTTGGCCCATTCTCCATCATTGATACAGGCGCTGTAATTGGTGAAGGATGTGTAATTGGTAGCGGGGCTCATGTACACAGCTTTACAACTATCGGTACTCATAATGAGATTGGTGATAATGTTATACTCGGTGCCCTGCCCCAATCTATTGGCTTTGATCCTGAAACCGAAAGCTTCCTAATAATAGGAAACCATAATGTTTTTAAGGAAAACGTAAATATCTCACGCTCTGAAGTAGCCGGAGGCGCCACTCGGCTAGGTAACAACAACTACCTTATGTGCAACGTCCATTTAGGACATGACTGTCATTTTGGCGATAACATTATCATTGCTCCCGGTACAGCTATTGGAGGACACGTAAAGGTCGATGATCGTGCATTTATCTCTGGTGTGGTCTCTATACATCAATTCTGTCGTATAGGCTCATTAGCCATGGTTGCCGCAAGCTCCAGGATAGTGAAGGATATTCCCCCTTTCGCCACTGTCGATGGTAATCCAGCCACCCTTATTGGAAACAATATTGTAGGACTTAGACGCGCTGGATATGATGCTGCACAACGTGCAGACATCAAACGTTGTTATAAAACACTCTTCAGATCAGCTCTCAACACCACCCAGGCACTGAACAAACTGAAAAATGACAACCCAAGTGACGAGGTAAAGTTAATTATTAGCTTTTTTGAACAAAGCAAACGCGGGGTAACTGCACATCGCTAATCTGTTTAAAACAGTCAAAATCAGAGAACATAATAACGCTGTAATAATCTAATTGTACTGTTTTAGGCAAACCCTGAATAAGTCCATCCAAGCCTTATCAGTAACGCTGTGACAAAGTATGATTATTGTTTTTTTTAAGTTGAAATATCACTTTATATTTAAGTGAACGCTGGTTAATCTCCATCTATGACTATTCACTTTACAAAAATGCACGGTATTGGTAACGACTTTGTGGTGATTGACGCAATCAATCAATCGTTTATGCCACAAACCGATACCATTCGCCGTATTACTGATCGACACTTTGGTGTTGGCTGTGATCAACTATTGCTGGTTGAGAGCAGCTCTACAGCTGATGTCGATTTTCGCTATCGTATTTTCAATGCTGATGGCAGTGAAGTAGAGCAGTGTGGAAATGGCGCCCGTTGTTTTGCCCGTTTTGTTTATGACCACCAGCTTACAAAAAAGAGACAAATCCGGGTAAAAACCGCCTCCGGTATTATTACCCTCTTTATAGAAGATGATGGACAGGTACGGGTTAATATGGGTATTCCTGATTTCACCCCTGCATCTCTTCCTTTTAATGTTAGCACTTTGCAATCAAGATATTCTCTTAGCAGCTCAGGTGGAGATATTGAATTTGGTGCTGTTTCTATGGGAAACCCACATATATCGATCATGGTAGACGATGTTAACCGTGCACCCGTTGCAACACTGGGGCCTGAACTTGAAACACACTCGTTGTTTCCACAACGGGTCAATGTTGGTTTTTTTCAAATCCTGTCATCGCAACGTATCAAGTTAAGGGTTTTTGAACGTGGCACTGGAGAAACCCTGGCTTGTGGTACCGGAGCTTGTGCTGCTGTAGCTATTGCCCACCAGTGGCAATTAGTACAAGAATGTGTGGAAGTATCGTTACCGGGTGGATTGCTAACTATTTTTTGGCAAGGTGCTGGGTCAACCTTGTGGATGACCGGGCCGGCAGAAAGTGTATTTGAAGGCGAATTATTTCTATGAGTAATAGTAGTAGTCATAGCTGTACTGAAAAACAGGTCATGGAATACCTACTGAATCATCCAGACTTTTTCAAAACACATGAATCATTACTCGAAACACTAAAACTACCCCATAGTAACCGTGGAGATACCGTCTCGTTTATAGAGAAGCAGGTAGAGGTATTACGTGAAAGCAACAACAAAACAGAAACCCGTTTACAACATTTAACCCGTGTTGCACGTTCAAACGAGCACCTCTTGGAGCGCCTGCAACAACTGATTATTCGTTTAATTGATAGCGATACTCTCGAACAGGCAATGGAATACCTCGAATACACTCTTCGCGAAGATTTTCATGCCGATGCCGTTGAGCTGATTATTTTTAGTAAGGAGCAGGGGATAGATCGCTCTGCGCTTAAGCCTATTCTTGATCATCGTAAAAGCATTTGTGGTGCATTATCTCCCTCACAACGACATATTCTTTTTGGTAATCAGGCTGATGAGATTGCTTCCGCTATTGCTATTCCTTTATGTGAACAAAACAAAAACCCTTGCATTGGTTTAATCGCGGTAGGCAGTGTCGATCCACATCGTTATCATCCAGAGATGGGCACTGTTTTTGTCAATCACCTTGGAGCGGTGATAAACAAAATATTTATCTCGCACATGGAAAAATGATCTCCATGGATGAACAGAGTATTGAATGGGCTGAACAATTTTTTGATTATCTCCACTATCAAAAGCGCTACTCACCCCATACCTTGAGCAGTTATCAACGCGATATCCAACACCTACAGCAGTTTTGTACTCAAAATAACATTAACTCCTTTGCACAAATCAAAACGCGTCTGATTCGTTCTTATGTCGCCTGGCGTCATCATAAAAATATTTCCGGGCGTACATTACAACGAGAGCTTTCTGCTATTAGAGCCTTGTTTAATTTTCTCCTTAAAAACAAGTATGTTAAAGATAATCCGGCCAAGAGTATTGCAACGCCGAAAAGTAAAAAGCGTCTTCCAAAAGCACTTTCTGTAGATAAAACATCACAGCTGCTTCACTTTGAAGGAGATGATCCCCTAACTATTAGGGATATCGCCATCATGGAGCTTTTATACTCTTCCGGCTTACGTCTGTCTGAACTGGTTTCAATTAACACCGATAGTATCGATTTTAAAGATGCTTCATTACGTGTCACCGGCAAGGGTAACAAAACACGCGATGTACCGGTCGGTAAAATGGCACTTTTAGCGATCAACAAGTGGTTAACAATACGCAATGAATTCGCCGCCATCAATGAGCTTGCGTTATTTGTTTCAAAACGTGGCACCCGACTTTCCAACCGATCCATACAGTCACGGCTTAAACAATGGTCAGTAAAGCAGGGGCTTGATGTTTCGCTTTATCCCCATATGTTACGCCACTCATTTGCCAGCCATTTACTCGAGTCAAGTGGTGATTTACGTGCGGTACAGGAGTTACTTGGTCACTCAGATATCGCTACTACCCAGATTTATACCCATCTCGATTTTCAACATTTGGCAAAAGTTTATGATGAAGCTCATCCAAGAGCTCATAAAAAATAAGCTCTTTTAATCATGCTTGATATACTAACTCAATTACTTATTTTTAGGCTCATTTATGACACATTATGATATTTTTAATGGTGATGCAGATGGTATTTGTGCATTACAACAGTTACGCCTGCATCATCCATTGCAAAGTACGCTGATAACCGCAACCAAACGTGAAATCAACCTTATAGAACGTGTATCACCACACGCTGGCGATCATATTACTGCGCTGGATATCTCTCTGGAAAAGAATATTGTAGCTGTAGAAAAGGCTTTGGTATCTGACGTTAGTATTGATTATTACGACCATCACTTCCCTAATGAAATTCCACAACACCCGCATCTAAAAACCTACATCGACACCTCAGCAGAGATCTGTACCAGCATGATTGTAAACCACGAACTTAAAGGGGCATTTAGTGTGTGGGCAATTGTAGGTGCTTATGGAGATAACCTGATACCACAAGCTGATGCAATGGCTGCTTCACAAGGATTTGGTAAAAAAGATCGTGATCGCCTTTTTCAGCTTGGAACAGCTCTTAACTACAACGGATATGGAACATCACTAGATGATCTCCATTTTCACCCGGCTGATCTCTACCGGGCACTTTCTTCCTATCTAAACCCCTTACATTTTATTGATGACTCTGCTGATTTCATCCGACTATATAACGGCTACAGCGAAGATATAACACAAGGTGAGGCAGTCAATGCTGAAATATCTAAGCCCGGTGGAGCGATTTTTATTTTACCGGATCAACCATGGGCACGGCGTATTAGTGGTGTACTGGGCAATCAACTAGCAACACAATTTCCTGACCGGGCACATGCCTTACTAACTCTACTTGATAACGGTAACTTTCGTGTCAGTGTACGTGCACCTTTAAATAATAAAACAGGGGCTGATGATCTATGCCGTTCATTTGCAACTGGAGGAGGGCGTAAAGGTGCTGCTGGAATCAATCAACTCAAACAACAGGATTACGATTTGTTTGTATCACGATTTTTCCAGCAATATGATACCGGATCATAATTGAGCGATCGCCATATTTATGCGTTCTTCCACCCGTATTTTATATTTATAGAAGTGGCTGGATTGAATACGCTCCAGACCACCTTCACCCAATAACTGCGATGCGATGCTGATGTCTGTAATAAATACCGGATAGGTGCCACGACTTGGGCGCAAATTGACAACTTCCTCTGCTACTTTTTTATATAAGGCATTACCATAGGTAAGACTTGAGTATTCAACTCCGTCAAGGTAGATAGTAAAGAACAGACTATCCAAATCATCACTATCTGCGATTACCTGTATATTAATAGCCTGGCTACTATTTTCGACCAAGTCAACTTCTTGTAATTCTGTATAACAACGACCATCAGCAGCACTAATCAATTTAATAAATTCAAACCCGTCTATCATTTCCGGATTAATATTTTTCTCTACCAGAATATTTATTCGACTGATAATTGAATCAATAAACTTTGCATACTGATTGATTAAGACCTTTTCATCAAAAAATGTACTTTTATGCCTAAATAACGATCCACGTTCATCAGCAATGGCAATCTTGACCTTATCCCCATCTATTTGATAATAAAATTGAATAACATTCTTTTTGTTATGCTTGTACACTTCACGCAAACCTGAAGCTATCTCAGTATGGGGATCAATTTCAGTTTTTATAAACTCACGGCGTGTATGACTTAAATGTTCGTAAATGGAAATGATATCTGCAAATTTTTTACGCCTAAAAGATAAACCAGCGTAAGCAATCATATAGTAAGAATCATCAACCTGTAAGATATACTGACTGTGATATTTTTGTTTGGTGGTTACAAAAAAATCAACCACCGATTCAAACAGTTGAGTAAGGTTTTGCGTAATGGTTGTGCACAACTTACAATCTGGATCACTTTGAATAAAAGCAGGTGGTTCTGCTTTACATACATCTCTATAAACATACCAGGCAAGGTACTGTCGTATCATCTCTATCAAACCATCTGCTTCTGTAAAATGGTTGACATACACTTCATGCCAGTTAGTCAGAATAATTTGCTCAATATGTAATTGTGACGAACAGGTAGTCCACTTACGGGTATCTATTAAATCACCATTGTTCAATTCAAGATCAACAAAAAAAAGAGCACTGTTTATCGTGGATGGTTGTGAATAGCTTGCAAGACCTGGAAGTATTTTAAAAGGTTCCTGAAACACTCTTTTTATCTGATTGAGAATTCTCTCTATCTTTTTTTGCTGGATTATCTTTTTATCACCAAATATTTTAATAGTAGTGTCTATATCAATAATCTTGTTAAAATACCCCCATACGATCAGATCCGTTATATGAAGTGCCTGCTTTAATGGTGCAATATTTTTGATAATCTCTTTTTTATAGGTTCCGGCATATAGATTCCAGACTGACTGCTTGCCTTTGTTTGTGGTTTTATACAAGGTGATCTCTGTCTCCTTTAGATACCCATGTAGCCCTTGAGCAATAATATCGACCTTACCAGCTTTACGTTCATATACTGCGAAAAGTTTTCGTCCAATAATGGTTATATCATCCTTGCTTATTCTTTTATTACCTGAAACTTTACGGGAAAATGTTGTCAGCTTTCTATAGCTTTTAGCCAATGCCTCATACAAAACCTGACGCTCTTCAAGCACATCAAGGATATTCCATTGTTTACGCGTGTCAAGATAGGAAAGAACATTTAGACTCCAACCCCAGTTATTTACCAGCCTAAGTAACATATCGTGCTGATAGAGGTTCGGGTTGGTTTTACCATTGGTAAGTCTTAAACCAACTTTAAAATAAAAACTTCGGTAGAGGATATCCTTGCGCAAATAATCTGAAATGCTCTCAAGATATTTACTAATTTTTTCCAGTAGCATTATATAGGGATCAAGCTTATAGCGGTCTATTTCACCTTGATATACAGCTTGCTTATACTGTTGGCTTAATAATAATGTTTCTGGGTGTTCATGAACATAAGCTTCAATGAGCAACAGCTTCATAAATGATTTGTAGGGTGCATCAATTGCTTTTGATAGCTGCCATACCGAGCCTCCAAAATACTCTTCTAGAGCTATACTTTGAAGCCCTCCAAAATTTATCATTTTTTTACTAAAGGCATATTGATTATTATGATATTGCTCAATACACAAATCATAGTTGTCTTCCAGCTCAGGCGGTACTACCCACCACGCAGGAAAACAGCCTGCCAGTAAAATTGATGTACGATAAAACTCATCCAGTAAAATATCATGCTGTGCACTACCGCTACTTTCATGACTCAAGTCAACAGTGCGTCCAATACGAAATTCATTATCATTCATTAAAAAGAAATGTAGCTCCAGACCGATTTGATCCGCTGCATCTTCTATTTTATTTGTCTTTTGCTGAAGCAAATCCATTTGCTCTTTTGTCAGACCTTTTTGATAGCAAAGCCATATATCAATATCACTGTCCTTGCTATAAGCAGCAGTACCTGTACTACCAATTAAATAGATTGCCTTTATCGGCTTATTATCATCAACTTCATCCGGACTGTTTTGGTGTAAGCCATTTGCTTCATCATCCCTGAACAGACACACACCACATGGTGTCTCGTCATTAATATATCCTGGAAGATTTGCTGAATTATGCTCAAACAGGCCTGGAAGCTGGCGAAGAAAATCTGCCTGTTTCTGATTTAGCGCTTGATAGACATGTTGTAAACGCGTGCCATTAAGCAACATAAAGTGCTCAATAATGCTACTTAGTTTTGCTTCATCCACTAATGATTCCACGTTTTGGCAAGGGGCTATTCAAAGGTTAGTAAAGCCTTAGCAAAAAGGCCATTGTTTCCTAATCAGCGAGTCTGAAAAAGTCTATCCGTGACTTATCCATTTACACCAAGACAGTTTAATCTGGAATTAGCTTTAAAGCAGGTGTTAATTTATCCAACTAACACTGTTCCCAGGGCAATTCTTCATATCGCCAACCACCTAATGTACTTCGATGGTGATTATCATCAAGCTCACCTTCAAACCCCTCAAGGACATTATAAACATCATGAAAGCCCGACTTAATAAGAAGCTGACCCGCCTCAACGGATCGTTTTCCGCTACGACAAATCAAAATAATTGGCGCACAACCGCCTGTCTGCTCGTCATCAATAATCCCTCCTAGCATTAACTCCTTAATCTGACGTACAAAATTCGGATTTACATCCCAATCCGGCTCATCAATCCAGGGTATATGGATGGCTCCTTTGGGGTGCCCCACAAACAGGAATTCCATACTGGAACGTACATCCACAAAAACGGCGCGTGGATTTGATGCAATTAGGTCAAACGCCTCTTTTGGCATCAGGTGTTGCAAAGTCGCACTATTCAAATTTATCTCCTCTGGTGTAATCACTCCCTGATAATTCATCTATCCTTTTTATTCATTTATTGACAGAATGCAGCATTATTATCGATTCTCATAAATCTATCTATGGGCATATCAAAAAAAATTACACCAATAATGTACAATCACGCACCATGAAAGAAATACTAAAACTACCTAAAGCTATAATGCGACCCATTGGTCGAGCCATTGCAGACTATTCAATGATAAACGATGGCGATAGAGTTTTGCTTGGCCTCTCGGGAGGTAAAGATTCGCTTACCCTGATGCATGTACTACGCCACCTTCAGCGCCATGCACCGATTAAATTCGATATTGCAGCAGTTACTGTCGATCCACAAATCCCCGGATTTGATCCTTCCATTTTAAAACCATACCTGACTGAAATGGAGATCCCTTATTTTTTTCAGCAACAATCCATAGCAGACGATGCTGCTGCCTATCAGGACGATCCTTCTTTCTCTTTCTGTGCGTACTGCTCTCGGATGAAACGTGGAATTATCTATACTACTGCAAGAAAACAGGGGTATAACGTTATTGCGCTGGCTCAACACCTTGATGACCTGGCTGAAAGCTTTTTAATGTCCGCCTTTCATCGCGGACAGTTACGCACCATGAAAGCACATTACACCAATGATGCCGGGGACTTACGGATCATACGTCCGATGGTTTACATGCGTGAGCGCAAATCCACAGCATTCGCCCATGATGCAGCTTTACCGGTTGTGCCTGATAATTGTCCAGCCTGCTTCTCCAAGCCTACAGAACGCCAACACTACAAAGAGCTGCTTGCTGCTGAAGAACGTCGCCACAAAGGCCTGTTTAAAAATCTACTCACTACAATGCGTCCATTGATGAGTATTGATAACAAGACAAACACCTGATGTCTGCTTTAGCCCCTGGACTATTAAGATTATTATCTCTGTTGCCACTGCCTGTGGCTCACCTTTGCGGATGGCTGCTGGGTTTGGTTCTTTATCTAATTCCCAATACACATCGTCATATCAGTCGTACAAATCTGGAACTCTGTTTTGCTGATAAAAGCTGGCTGCAACGGCAATGGCTGTTATTAACAACGCTGGTTGAGACGGCGAAAACCCTTTTTGAAACCCCGATCATCTGGCTTTGTAGTGCCAGCCGCTTTGATCGACTTATTCATAATATCGCCGGCACAGAGTTGATCGATACAGCCTTACAACAGCAAAAAGGGGTGTTAGTTATCGGTCCCCACCTTGGCTCCTGGGAGCTAGTCAGCCTCTACTGTTCAAAACGTTATAACATTACCTCGCTCTATCGCCCATTGCGCTACCCCGCACTGGAACTGTGTGTCAGAACAGGGCGGGAACGCTTTGGTGCATCGCTTGTTCCCACTTCAGCCAGAGGTGTTAAAGCCCTTTTTCAGGCATTGGCACAAAATCGTTTTGTAGGGATACCACCAGATCAGGATCCTCGCGCCAATGGCGGCGTTTTCGCACCTTTTTTTGGTCTGGATGCCAACACCATGACCTTATTACCCCGCCTTTATCAAAAAAGTAGTGCTACTCCCATTCTGGCTGTTGCACAGCGACTTGGCTTTGGCAGGGGATTTAGCATGCGCTTTATTGCCATTGATGGCCTTGAACCTTCACAATCAACTGAAAAGATCGCTACTCAAATCAACATCGCCGTTGAAAAGGCCATTCGTCAAATACCTTCGCAATATCAATGGAGCTATAAACGTTTTCGTACCCGTCCACAGGGGGAGCACAGTTTTTACTAATGGCTTAAATCGTCTGGTCGCGCTCGCGGCCCTGAACCTGGCTTACCTTTCATCGAATAGGGAGGAGGGGAGCCATCCGGTCGGGTCTGAAACAGTCTTAATGTCCACATATATTGCTCGGGTGCCAGTTTGATTAATGACTCCAGCGCCTGATTGATGGTCGCAGCATCTGCCTCTGCCACACCTGAAGGAAATGAGGTAAGTGCTGGCTGGATAACCACTCGATACTTCCCAATCTCATCGTCAAAGTAACCTGTAACCGGCACCACAACTGCATCGGTCATTTTAGCAATGCGACCTGTGGTAGCCAGTGTTGCCTTTGATACACCAAAAAAAGGGGCAAAAACCGAATCTTTTGAGCCAAAGTCCTCATCCACGACATAGTAGGGGATACGTCCCTGTTTAATATTCTTTACCAGCTCCCGCAAACCTGATTCCCGTTGTAATACCTTTATTCCAAACCGGGATCGACCTTTGGACATCATCCACTGCATTAACGGGTTTCTGGTCTTATTCACATAGGCAACCATGGGATAGTGGCGCGACAGCGCCATACCCACCGGATCAATAAACACTGCATGCAATGTAATAAAGATAACCCTGCGATTCTGCGCAACCAGCGCATCCAGATGTTCGTGCCCCTCTATCTGAAATTGTCTCTGGAACCGATCCTCGGAACACCACCAGTAATTTCCAAATTCCAGCATCGTTTGTCCAAAATAGGCAAAAAGATTTGCTGCGATAGCCCTCCTGTTTGCATCCGATAGTGTCGGCATCGTCCACTCAAGATTTGTCTGAACAATCTCATTGCGCTTTGCATTTGTCGAAAGAAGCAGACGCCCGATTACTCTGCTCAGCGAACGACGTAACGTATGTGGCAACAACATAAGCAACCACAGCAGAAGAAAGCTGATCCAGGTTAGCCAGAAGTCAGGAAACAGGTAGCGAGCCCTGAATGGTGAGAGTGTCTGCGCTTTTTTGTTAAAATTTTCAGACAATGAATGATCAACTTTGAGTCATAAGAGAAAAATATTAAACCTATGCTACCTCAGAACGATACACACACCTAGGGCCTGGTAACGATCCTGCATACAACGCTTGTGTGTTTGTGTTTGATGGCACGGTCTTTCCTGTCATCTTAATAATGCTTATCTCAGCTCACTTAATAGTTGCTCTACCATCGATATCGCCTGTGATTGATAGCCACCACCAAAAAGATTGAAATGGTTAATTATATGGTAAAGATTGTACAGCGTTTTTCTTACACGATAACCACTATCAAGTGGCAGAACAGTGTCATAACCCTGATAGAAACGCTGCCCAAACGCTCCAAACAGCTCCGTCATCGCCATATCAGCCTCCCGGTCACCATAATAGACGGCCGGATCAAATATCACCGCTTCACTATCTCGTGTAAATGCATAATTGCCAGACCACAAATCGCCATGGAGCAAGGATGGCCTGGGCGTATATCCCTCAAAAAACTGACTGATTTTTTCCACTAACTGTTGACCGCTCTCATACAGATGAGATTGACAGCCATTGTGTTTCGCCAAATCCAGCTGATAGCCAAAGCGTTGTTGTTGCAAAAAAGCTATCCACGAGTTTTGATAATCGTTAGGCTGGTGCGTTGCTCCTATCGTGTTATCCCGGTGCCAACCATATTGGCTTGAGTGATGCATATGCATTTGCGCGAGCTGCTCGCCAAATAGACCCATATCACCACTGCCGCCAAGATTGAGGTGTTCCAGAACCAGCCACACATAGCCAGCATCACGACCATAGTGGACAACTTCCGGTACTCTGACGCTCCGTGAAGATGCTAGCTCTTTTAGTCCCTCGGCCTCAGCGGCAAACATTTCGCCAAAATTATCCGTATTCACTTTGACAAAAAAACGCTGCTCTGCGCAAACCAGCTGGTAACTGGAATTAATACAGCCACCACCCAAAGGAGATTGCATTGCGTTTTTACAGGGTTTTCCATAAACCTCTGTAATAGCGTTTTCTATTGATTTCCACGGAAGCATGACACTATTTGAGCCATTTATTACTGTCAAAACAGTTGCTAAAAAAGTGACCCTAACCAGTTTGTGGCTCTAATTCAACAGATAATGACTTTACCCATCATAATATCCCTGTTTTTTGTGCATCTAACAAAACTTTTATATGATGACAATACTTATATTGATATTTATTCACATTTTTCTTAAAAATATTTTCATTCCTTTAAAATACCCACACCACGTGTATTAGGAACAACTAAAATAGCTTAAGTGATTGATTTATATGATTATATTATCTATGGATAAAATCTGATCAAATTAACAAAAATCCAAGATTTATGCGGCTTGCAGGGGAAAGATCCCATTTCATCCACAAAGTTATCCACAACTTCTGTGGATAAGTGATCAACTCTTTTTACAACAATAGCTTAGCTGCATTAATCACAAAATAGATTAAGAACACGCTCTAATTCATATTTTTGTTTAGGAGTTATTTCTACCGCATTTTTTGTGATCCGGGTGGTAACATATCAACATGAAACAACTCATACTGAACATTGCGATCGCTACTCCCATACGCTCGCTATTTGATTATCTTGCACTGGATAATAATCCATCAAACTACCCCATTGGATCACGGGTTAAAGTTCCATTTGGCAAACACTCTAAAGTAGGCGTTATCGTCTCAACTAATGATCACAGTCCTGTAACTACCCATAAATTAAAACCCATAGAGTCATTGATCGATACTCATCCTCTGTTTACCCCGACACTATTCAAACTACTTTTATGGTGCGGTGACTACTACCATCACCCTCTGGGAGAGGTAATCAGCTCCGCACTACCAAAATCGATTCGTGATGGCAGGGATGCTCATCTAACCCCTATAAAGCACTGGCAACTAACTAAATCCGGTTTCAGCTGTGATCTGTTATCTCTCAAAAAAGCTCCAAAACAACAAAAAATCGTTGAATTTTTACGTACTCAAACCAGCAGTGTTTCCACTGCCGATATTGCTTTAGCAATCACACAATCTGCTGATGCGCTTAAACGTCTTAAACAGAAGGCTTTAGTGGAAAAGCTAGAGCTTTATCCCCAAAAGCCAACGTCATTTTCAATTAATACTCCCGCTTATTCTGTGAACCAGGAACAGGCTAACGTCATCGCTACAATCACTGCACACAAACAGGGCTTTAAAACATTTTTACTGGATGGCATTACCGGTAGTGGAAAAACCGAGGTCTATCTGCAAAACATTGCCAGAGTTATTGCAAACAAACAGCAGGTTTTGCTACTGGTTCCTGAAATCGGTTTAACCCCACAATTGATAGAACGCTTTAAGCAGCGATTTAATGTGAATGTCGCACTATTACACTCCGGGCTTGCAGATGGAGAGCGCTATCATAACTGGTTACTGGCCAAAGAGGGCATTGCATCCATCATCATTGGAACTCGTTCTGCGGTATTTACCCCCTTAGCTGATCTTGGCTTAATCGTGGTAGATGAAGAACATGACACCTCTTTTAAACAACAGGACGGTTTTCGTTATTCGGCTCGTGATATTGCGGTTAAACGGGCACAATTGGAGCAGATCCCGATTATTCTCGGATCAGCGACCCCGTCACTGGAATCATTAAGTCGAGCTTATCAGGGTTATTACCAACACTGCCGCTTAACCCAACGTGTGGCACAAGCAACCCCTGCCAAAATAGAATTGCTTGATAGCAGGCAGCACTATTGTGAAAGTGGTCTGGCACAACCTCTGTTTAAACAAATTGGATCAGAACTTCAGGCAGATAATCAGGTGTTACTGTTTTTAAATCGTCGTGGTTATGCACCAGTAATTCTCTGTTATCAGTGTCATTGGGTCGCTAACTGCCGCCATTGTGATGCCAGATTAACCTATTATCAGCAACAAAAACGTTTACGCTGCCACCACTGTGGAAGTGAATACCCACTACCTGATTCATGCCCGAATTGTCAATCAACCGAACTGCATCCGGTTGGCGAGGGTACTGAACGTCTTGAAGAACTTTTAACCAGCCAGTTCCCTTCAAGAGAGATCATCCGTATCGATAGTGACACCACGCGTAACCGCCATGCTTTTGAAGATTTATTGCAAAAGATTGAAACCGGCAAAGGTCAAATCCTTATCGGCACCCAGTTACTTGCCAAAGGTCACCATTTTCCCAATGTCACTCTGGTTATTGTCGTCAACGCTGATGGCAGCCTGTTTAGTGTCGACTTTCGTGCCAGTGAACGTATGGCACAACAGATCACTCAGGTATCAGGCAGGGCAGGGCGCGCCCATAAACCGGGAAGGGTGATCATTCAAACCACTGCACCGGATCACCCATTCTGGCTCCAACTGCAACAGGCTGATTACCATGCATTTGCAGAAAAGGCGCTTCAGGAGAGAAGGCAAGGCGAAATGCCGCCTTATAGTCACCTGGCTCTTATCCGCGCTGAGTCTCATCAACGTGAAGATGCACATCAGCTTTTAAGTGAAGCGTCTATTTTAGCTCAACCATTAATCGATTCAGGACTCTTTTTATTTGGCCCGGTTGCATCACCAATGGAGCGTCGTGCCGGACGGTATCGCGCCCAGTTAATGATTCAATCATCTCAACGTGCACCTCTACACCATTTTATTCAAACGTGGCTGCCACAAATTGAAAAGCTAAAACTGGCACGAAAGGTCAGATGGTCACTGGACATTGATCCGGTGGAACTTTATTGAGAATGCACTGACAAATCGCTAAGAAATACATTTCTAAATTGATTACTTAACTTTTCAACAATCATATCTATGCTGTTTGGTTAATTTTGATACAATTACTCAACAAATCGAAACTAGACTATTCACACTTTGAGACACACTATGAGCGGACCTATTTCGTTAAGAGAACTTCCACAAAAAAATATTTTTCGTAAAGGCGATACCTTTGTACTGTTTGGTGAGCTTTTTGGACGAGGCTATGCCAATGGCCTGGTAAACGAAGCCAGACAAGCCGGGATGAATATTGTTGGTATTACTGTAGGCCGTCGTGATGAGAATAATAAGCTTCGCGCCTTAACGAGTGAAGAGCTGGAAACGGCCGAAAAAAATCTAGGCGGAACGATCATTAATATTCCGTTAATGGCCGGTTTTGATATGGATTCTCCTCCAGGTGAACCCAACCCAACTGATCTACTCTCTGTATTAACGTTAAAAAACTGGCAGGATGAAAAACTCGACTGGGATCAAATCGAACGTTGCCGTGAAGTGGGGATTGCTCGCTTTAAGTCCTCAGTTGCCGAAGTTATGGCACAACTTGATCCCATGGTAGCCGACGGATCCAACCTGTTTTTTGCCCATACCATGGCAGGTGGTATCCCCAAGGTTAAGGTCTTTCTGGCTATCGCAAACCGTATCTATAAAGGTCATGGTGCACGCTTTATGTCATCACGTGCCTTGCTCGACAGTGATCTTGGCAAGCTGATTTTAATGAATTTTGACGAAGTCACAGCCAATACCCTGCAATATTTGATTGAGGGTAGCACTGCTATTCGTCAACGCCTTGAAAACAGTGGTGGTCATGTTCGCTATACCGCTTATGGGTATCATGGGACTGAAATCCTGATTGATAACCGCTATCAGTGGCAAACCTACTCTAATTACACCCAGGGTTATGCAAAAATGCGCCTGGAGCAGGTAGCACGACAGGCATGGGAGCAGGGGGTGAAAGCAACTGTATACAACTGCCCAGAAATTCGTACCAACTCATCTGATATTTTTGTCGGAGTAGAGTTATCACTGTTTCCACTATTAACTGCGCTAAAGAAAGAGGGTGATGGTTCATGGGTAGAGGAACAGTGCAAACATTGTCATGACATCCTTAAGGAAGAGGCTTCACTTGAAAAACTGCTACAAACCATTGACAGTTACAATGCTGATGGGGTGATGAAAGCCTATCGTAACTTTGAAGCCTGGCCGATGGATAACTCTGAAGAACTCGCTGAGTTGATGATTGGCACCTCGGAAGAGATCACCAATATGCACAAAGATAGCAAAACTCTAGTGACAGACCGATTAAGTGCGCTGGTTCTGGAAGGCACAGGTCCACTGATGTTTTATGAGACCTCCGATCCTGCTGGTCCGGTTTTATGGCTTAACCATGACATTATTGCCAAGCAGTTAATTAAACTGCATAAAGCTTAGGGTCTGTTGATCTTTCATATTCATCACTGCCGGAGAGGGGTTTTTTCGTCAAACAACGACTGCATGGATGCAGGAGGTACCAGCTTTAAACTCCAACTGATGATATATATCGTTCATAACCGAGTTGAGAGGCTACAACTGGAAGCTGAAAGCTCAGGTGTATCTCAGAATCTGTTTGATTATTTATCTTTTAGAAATAATAACAGCTGTGCGCAATCGGCTAGTACCAAATAAAGACATTGAGTCAAAATCATCCAGAGCGATAGGCATATACTGACAATCCAGCAAATCCTGGTGTTTCTCGTCCGGGTCCGGATCATGCACATACAGACATCGATCATCAAAGCCGCTAATCACAACCCAATGAGCTGCCTTTTTTCGATCCATTCGATAGGTACTAATAAGCACTACCGGTACACTACCATTCTTACTGGCATCGATCAGTGTTGCTTGGTCAATATTTTCATATTTAACCCTAATACCTGCTTCATGACATTGGCGCACAAAGGTGTGGTGAACCACTTCAATAATCTGTTTTTTCTCTTCACTACGCACACCATCGACAAACAAAGGTATCTGCTGATTAATCCATACCTTCGCAACAAATCCTCTGTTAGTTGCTGCAAGCGCCAGCCCCAACGGATGACAACCACCATGACCGGATGTCATAAAAATCGTGGTTGCTTCACGCCAGATCTCCAGCTCATCATCCAGTGATATTTTATATTCCTGATCAAGCCCTGCCATTGCCATCATTAATGATGCTGGCCCGCAACTGAAAGAGGTGCGTTGTTGATACCAGGGTATAGCTGTATGCACTGCTGCAAACTCATGCTTGCGTATTCGCTTTTGCATTCTTAATGCATCACTATGGTCTTCGTAATAGTTCTGCAATAATCCAAATTCACGAAAACCCAAAGATTGATACAAAGCTACTGCAGCAACATTACTATTTGCAACCTCAAGTCTTAAATTAAATGCTCCCCGGGAGCGTGCTTCATTTTCTCCCATCGTTATAAGCTTACGTGCAACACCTTCTCCACGATATAGCTCTTTTACTGCTATAGAGTACAGCCTCGCTAACCTGGTTCCCCGATGAAAAATAATCAGACAATAGGCAATTAACTCCTGATTATTTTTAGCCACCAGAAAAACAGATTGATCACTTAAAATAAATCGTCTCATACTACGACGACTTAAGCGGTCAACATTAAAACAGCTATCTTCTATTTCTAACAGTGACTCAAGATCATCCAGCGTTGCTGATAGCACTTCATACATTGTTAACTATCTCTTTTTCGAATTACTAATTAGTAAGTACTTATGCAAGCTTACGCCCACGCTGTTCGAGTCGACTAACAAACTCCTGCATTATCAACATATACAGCTCATCACCAAGATATAAATCCTCTACCTTATGCTCGATACTGGGATTATCATTAACCTCAATAACATAAACATGATTTCCTTTTTCTTTGATATCTACACCATATAAACCACGCCCAATCATTGCACATGCCTTTAAAGCTGCATCAAGTACTTTACGTGGGACTTCAAATGTTGGCAGTGTCTCAAAGCCTCCTGAGATATATCGTTTAGCACTATGGTTATATATCTGCCAATGATTTCGTGCCATGTGATATTGACAGGCGTAGATTGCCCTTCCATTCAACACACCAACACGCCAGTCAAAATCTGTATAAAGATATTCCTGCACCAGAACAAGTGCCGTTTCTTGCAACAGCACATCAAGACGTTGCTGTAGCTCAGTACGATCATTTACCTTATAAACACCTTTAGAAAATGATCCTTCCGGCATTTTTAATACAACCGGATAATCGAATTCATCTTCAATATGATTCAAATCTTCATTACTACTTCCAATGACTACGCGTGTTTTTAACGTCGGTACCTTGTTATAAATAAAAGCATCATGAAGAAAAACCTTATTGCAACAACGTAATATAGATGTAGAGTCATCAATCACAACAATACCTTCACGTTCTGCTGTTCTTGCCAAACGATATGTATGGTGATTAATCGCTGTTGTCTCTCTAATAAACAATGCATCATACTGGCTTATATTTGCTGCTTGCTGTGATGTAATCAACTCTGCATTAATACCTACCTTGCCAGCTGCTTTTATCAGTTTTTTAATTGCATCTTTATCACTGGGAGGATACTGCTCTTGCGGATCCACCAATATAGCCATGTCCCAACGATGTTGTTTCCCCGAGACTCGTGCACGCCAGACAGTTTGAGTAAATGTGTGCAACTTCTCGACAAACTGCTGCTTCAATTCTGGAGTCAGTCTTGTAAGCGGATATCTTTTTACTTCGATAGTATTACCATTTCCAATTTTGACAATCCTCACATGAAGTATTGGAGCTGGATATTTTTCAAATAATTGCCTGGCTAACTTTTTCCATTTATCGTCATCAATCCAACCAAAAAACAGAATAAACTCAACCTCACTTTCACTATTTTTTAATCCACTTAAATCAGCGGACAGCTTTAATGTGATGTCATCTGTTTCATATTTATTCATGTCACGCACATCATTAATTGTACTCACACTCGGTAGCACTTTATGTTGTCGTGCTTCAGCAAGCAGTGAGCAGTAATACCCTTTACTTAAATATTGATCGGTATCACATAGATTTATAATTCTGGTTTTAGGCTCGTTCAATTTTGGATAATCAGCCAGATACTGATCGAAGCTGATAACTGTCAGATTCTCTTCCCCAACAAGAACATCCTCCCGATCAACCACAACAATTGTTTTATACATTTAACGAACATCACTCCTGGTATTGATGGTTAAATTAAAGCTCACTCAGAACAGATAAAACCTTAATAAATGAGCTTACTGATTCGATTGGTGCAGCTTCAGAAAGGGTATGATAGCCAGAAGTAGGTATTTGCATTGTGGTTCCATCAACGAGACCATTAGATGCTGCAATAATGCGACCCATTTCGGTTGATCCTACTGACAAAGGTGTTTCACCAACTGCTATTAGTTGCTTATTCATTTCTGCAACATATTGATCCTTGAACTGATAGCTAATGTTGTTTTGTTGGCACACCTTTACCAGTTTTTCTGTCAGTGAGTGATTAAACACAGCATTAGCATCTCGATTACGAAGAGTCAGGTTTTGCTTTTTTGCAAGATCAAACTCTGCATAAGGGCTGGTATCAACTACGATTAATTGATTAGTCGATCCACCAAAGCGACGAAACCACTCTAGAAGATAGCGCCAACTTTTACCTGCCTCCTCCTGTGCGGTAAAAAACAGTGTTCCCTCAAAACCGCAATCAAAAAGATAAATCAGTGCTGCAGCAGTTAAAACATTATCCAGCTGTCCAACGAGAGCCTTTTCTGTCTGTTGTAAACGATCGGCAAAGGCAACTGGTGTCCCAGCAACCATATGTTCCATATCTTTTAGTTCGAATATCAGGTTATTGCGATATTCACAGATATATACCTTCTCAATTGAGCCACGACCACGATAAGCCCCGGACCATGGTTCATAGGCATAAACGGCTTCATTTTCAAACCGATTAACGATCTTATTCATTAACTGCTCTGATACCGAATTACCCAGAAGGTCTGAACGTGCTCCTGCAACGAAGGCTGCATACTGAAATTCGTTAGGTCCGGTACAAATCAGTCCATGCCGGTCAATATGGGATGAAAACATAACACTATCCGGTCGTCTTCCCTGTGCAACAAGCAAGCCCTCATACCAGGTTACTTTAGCTCCACGCTCTTCAAGTTCACGTTGCAAAACTCGAAAAAATGAATGTTCAGCACCTACTACAGAAGGTGTACGAATTAATGATGAGAGTAACTCTAGATAACCCTCTGGCAGCTTCATCCTATCGAATGAATCTGTATTAATTGCTTGAATATTTGCTAACTGCGTCATGGATACCATCCAAATAATCCGTGGCAATGCTTGCCACATCACATTAGCTGATGGTCTGGGCGCAACGGGTTTAAAATAGATCGCTAAATAGCATCAACAATTGATATTGGCAATTTAAATATTTTGTATGATGGGTTGAAATATTTTGAATTGAGCCGGAGATAGCCTTATTAAGTTTTTTTTAGCCCAGGCAGCGTCTAAACTGGTGCTGACGCTCTAATAAGGATGACCACAACACATCCCTGTGTTACATCAAGTATGTTTTAACTATTTGAGAGCTTGATGTGAGCCATCACAGTAGGGTGGTTTTTGGCTATGTTTACACCCACAAAGATAGGCTTTTCCATTCTTCTCAGGTGTAAACGCAACTGGCTCAAAACTGCTCCCCTGATGTGACCCATCACAATAGGGTTGGCTCTGGCTACGCCCACAGGCACACCAGTAGTAGGTTTTTCCTGCCTCCACTTCAACGACATATGGCTTCTTTTGTACCACCACTGCATCATCACTCATGTTTACCTCCTTATGAACAGGTAATTCTAACCTGCCGTAATTACACCTTACTTGTCATTTTTTAAACTTGCGTGTGCTGCCGCAAGACGTGCTACGGGAACTCTTGGCCCCGAACATGATACATAGTTAAGTCCAATTCTATGGCAAAAATCGATCGAAGCAGGGTGTCCTCCATGTTCACCACAAATACCAACGCTTAGATCCGGCTTTACTTCGCGCCCCCAATCAACTGCCAACTTCATCAGTTTACCAACTCCTTTTTCGTCAAGCACTTCAAACGGGTTGTCTTGTAATATTCCATTCTGGTTATACATAGGCAGGAACTTGTTTTCAGCATCCTCACGTGAGAAAGAGAAGGTTGCCTGGGTCAGGTCATTGGTGCCAAAGGAGAAAAACTCCGCACGCTCGACTAATGATTCTGCCCGCATACACGCTCTAACAACTTCAATCATGGTACCAAACTTAAAGTTAAGTTTTTGCCCCGATTCCTTTTCAACATCTTCACGAATATTGTCCACCATCTCCGCGACATATTTTAGCTCCTCTGCTGTACACACCTGAGGTACCATGATTTGCGGATTCACTTCCATATCCTTTTTTGCACACTCTGCTGTTGCTTCTAAAATAGCGCGAATTTGCATGGAATAGATTTCAGGGAAGGTAATACCCAGGCGCACACCACGGTGACCCAGCATAGGATTAGTTTCAATCAGCATACGCACCTTTTTCAGCATTAACTCTTTCTTTTCCAGAGCTTGCTCAACCTGAGTTTCATCAATAAGTGCACGAAGCGAATTGGCGTCATTCTTGGCATTTTCGCTGTTTTCTATCAACATCATTGAGCCAGCCAAAACCGAGAGGCCTCTCACTGAATGGCGCAAATGCTTTAGCTTTGCAATGTCACTTTCAAGCTGCTGCTCTGAGGGTAAAAATTCATGTATCGGCGGATCAAGCAAGCGAATCGTGACAGGTCTTGGCGCCATCGCCTCAAAGATCTCTTTAAAGTCGTCTCTTTGCATAGGCAGTAACCTATCCAGAGCCGCCTGGCGTTGGCCTACATCTTCTGCAACGATCATGTCGATCACTACCGGCAGTCTATCAGTAGCATTAAACATCCGCTCGGTTCTGCACAGGCCAATACCCTGTGCACCATATTTAACTGCACGTACTGCATCAGGCGGTGTATCCGCATTGGCCATCACCAGTAATTTTGCTGATGAGTCGGCCCATCGTAAAAGGCGATTCAGCTCTTCGGTAAACTCAGGCTCAACCATCTCCATTCGACCCATATAGACGTTTCCACTACTACCATCAATGGTGATCACATCACCTTCACTAATGATGTGCTCTCCAATCTTGGCTTCACGGCGCTGAACATCGACGGTAATTCCCTCAGCACCTGCAACACATGGCTTGCCCATACCACGCGCCACAACGGCTGCATGTGATGTTTTACCGCCTCGACTGGTTAGAATTCCCTGTGCCGCAAAAAAACCATGAATATCTTCCGGCTTGGTCTCTTCTCTTAGCAGGATCACATCCTTACCCTGATCACGCCCAACGATTTCTGCACGATCCGCATCAAATACAGCCATACCACTGGCTGCACCCGGTGAAGCTGGAAGTCCCTGTGCAACCGCTTTAACCGTATTACTGGTGCTCAACCTAGGGTATAGCATCTGTTCAAGATAGGCTGGTTCAATTCTAAGCAGCGCCTCTTCTTTAGAGATCAGACCCTCATCAACCATCTCAACTGAGGTTCTTACCATTGCCACTGCATTCATCTTTCCATTACGGGTTTGCAGACAATAAAGTGTGCCCTGCTCAATTGTAAATTCAAAATCCTGGACCTCACGATAGTGTGTTTCCAGTTTTTGCCTTAACTGTTCAAGCTGACGTGCCATTTCCGGCATCTCATCGGTCAGCTTGTCAATGGGCTTTGGTGTACGAATACCTGCAACAACATCTTCACCCTGTGCATTAACCAGATATTCTCCATAAAGCTTGTTCTCACCTGTACCAGGGTTACGGGTAAAAGCGACACCGGTAGCAGAGTCATCACCGCGATTACCAAAGACCATGGTACAGATATTTACTGCTGTTCCATTTGCCATATCCGGTGTTATTTTAAACTCACGACGATAGTCAACGGCCCGTTTACCTGACCAGGATCCAAAGACGGCTTTAATTGCGATTTCTAACTGCTCATAAGGATCGGAAGGGAAGGGTCTTCCGGTGTGGTTTTGAAATACTTCAAGGAAACGCTCGCTGATCTCTTTCAGGTCATCTGCTGAAAGCCCCACATCGGCAGTTACATGTGCTTTTTGTTTAACGGCATCAAACTCTGCATCAAATAATTCATCAGGGACACTGAGTGCAACCTTGCCAAACAACTGAATAAAACGTCGATACGCATCATATCCAAAACGTGCATCACCTGTATGTTTGATAACCGCCTGTAATGTTGTTTCATTCAAGCCTAGATTAAGAATCGTATCCATCATCCCCGGCATAGACATAGCTGAGCCTGAACGCACAGAAACCAGCAGCGGGTTTGAGCCATCACCAAAGCCTTTTCCTGTTTCTTTTTCTACAGCCTGCATCTGTTCACGAACCTCTTCCATGATCCCTTCAGGTAACTTTTTATTTCCATCTTCAAGATACTGTAAACAAGCTGATGTGGTAATTACAAAACCTGGCGGCACATTCAAACCAAATTGTGTCATCTCACACAAGTTTGCACCTTTACCACCTAATAGTTGCTTGTTTTTTCCGTCACCTTCTTTAAATGAATATACAAACTTTTCACTGCTCATGGATAAATCCTTTGGTCTTTTAGTATTGTAGTCTAAATATGTTAAATAATAGTGTTTATCAGTCACAACCTTTCTACCACTGACTCATGTAAGTGATATGTTTTACTGAGCGTTCGTTTGTTATTGTGACTTAAGTGATATTGTTAAATCTTATCAGCCTCTAAGTATGGCTGGTAATTATTACAACATAATTACCAGTTACAGGATTGTCTTTGCAATTTACACATCCATACCAAGCTCTTTAATCTTCCGCGTAAGGGTATTACGACCCCAGCCCAGAATTTTCGCAGCCTGCTGTCTATGACCAGCGGCTTTATTGAGTGCCACATTGATAAGCAATCGTTCCATCTGTGGTATGACTTGATGCAGTATCTGTTCATCGCCACTGGCAAGTTTTTGTTCTACCCAACTTTTCAGCGATGCCTGCCAATCTGTTCCCGCCAACACACTATTATCACTCTGTTTTAACTCAGGCGGCAAATCTTCCATATGAACATCCTGCCCAGGAGACATTACTGTCAACCAGCGACATATATTTTCAAGTTGTCTTACATTGCCAGGCCAGTTCTGTTTCGTTAAAAACTCTTTGGTTTCATCATCAATTCGTTTGCTTTCCATACCCAGCTCTTCAGCTGCCTGTCTTAAAAAGAAATTCATTAATAATGGAATATCTTCACGGCGTTCTCGCAGAGAGGGGATATGAATACGAATGACATTCAGACGATGAAACAGATCCTCCCGAAACAACCCATCTTTAACCCGTTTTTCCAAATCCTGATGGGTTGCGGCAATCACTCGTACATTGGCCTTCACCGGTGATCGCCCGCCTACACGATAAAACTCGCCATCTGCCAAAACCCGTAAAAGACGTGTCTGTAACTCTGCTGGCATATCTCCAATTTCATCCAGAAACAGCGTACCACCATCCGCCTGCTCAAACCGACCCTCACGAGCTACCTGTGCACCGGTAAAGGCACCTCGTTCGTGTCCAAACAGCTCAGACTCCAGCAGGTCACGTGGGATTGCCGCAGTATTGATTGCTATAAATGCTTTTGCTGCACGGGGACTATGTCGGTGTAATGCTTTTGCAACAAGCTCTTTACCTGTTCCTGATTCACCATTTATCAAGACCGTAATATTTGATGTCGACAAGCGTCCTATTGCCCGGAAAACTTCCTGCATTGATGGCGCTTCACCAATTATCTCTGTTTCACTCTCATCTTCAGAGGGCGTCGACTCAGCTTTTGTCTCCTTTGAATGAGCCAGTGCACGCTGTACTAACTCAACAGCCTCATCAACATCAAATGGCTTGGGAAGATATTCAAAAGCACCACCTTGATAAGCTGATACAGCACTATCAAGATCAGAATGTGCGGTCATGATTATGACCGGTATTTGTGGATACTCCTTAACCAGTCGATCCAACAACTCCAAACCACTGGTACCCGGCATACGAATATCAGTAATTATTACATCGGGTGTTTGCGACCCTAGATGCAGCATAGCTTCATCCGCACTTTCAAAGCTGCTGACTTCCAGATCACTCTTTTTTAGCGCCTTTTCAAGAACCCAGCGAATGGAACGATCATCATCAATGATCCATATATTAGACAGTTCGCTCATATTCATCTCCATTGTGTTCACTCAATGCCTCTATCGGAAGCAAAATGGTAAATTTTGTATGTCCTGGTCTACTACTCCACTCAATTAATCCACCATTTGAGTTTACTAATGATTGTGCAATCGGAAGACCCAGGCCTGTTCCATCTGCCCGACCGGTAATCATGGGTAAGAAAATAGACTCCGCCAAAGATTCATCAATTCCAGATCCATTATCAATGACATCAATTTTAGCAACGAGCTTGTGCAGGGTTTGTCCTATGGTAAATTGACGCACACTTCTTGTTTTGAGGGTGATTTTTCCATTTTCTTCGTTCACCGATTGTGCAGCATTACGCACAAGGTTCATCAGCGCCTGTATCAACTGATCCAGATCAACGCACACCTCTGGAATACTAGGATCATAATCCCGATAAATTTTAATTGTTTTACTAAAATCCGCACTTACAACCTGACGCACTCGCTCTGTAGCCTGGTGGATATTACACATTTGCCGCTTTGGAGGCTTGTTTGGCCCTAACATCTCATCCATTAATATCTGTAAGCGGTCTGCTTCACTAATGATGACCTGGGTATACTCTTTTAACTCTTCATTATGCAATTCGCGCTCAAGCAATTGAGCCGCACCTCTAAGACCGCCCAGAGGATTTTTTATCTCATGCGCCAAACCTCTTACCAGAGCCCGGGTTGCATTACCCTGCGCTAACAACCCCTCTTCACGACTAATCCGTAGTTGGCGATCAATTTGCGTCATCTCGACCAGAACCTGTATTGAATCCATATCGCGCAATGGTGATGCAACCAGATTGACCGTAACCCGATTGCCATAACCCAGATTTAACTCCAGTCCACGTTTTACAATTGGATTTTTTTCATCGATAACAGACTGTACAGCTTCAATAAGCCGATTATTAGGAAAAAGTTCTACCAGTGAATACCCGCGGTGACGTTGTTGGCTGATCGCCAGCAACATCTCTGCAGCTGGATTTAGATATCCAATTCTCAGGCCGGTAGTAAGTAGCATGACTGCTGTGTTTAGATTATCCATTAGCAGTGCAGGCAAAGCGGTTTCATTATTTGAAATATTGTTCATATTTATCTCAGAGCAAGATTTGATCCAACAATCCTTTAATCAACCAAATATTTAAAACGGCGTTGCAGTGCCCTTTGGAGAAGCATTAACGTTAACTATAATAAAATTTTACGTCCAAGCCTGCACCATTATAGTGCAACAAATAATGTCTTGCTGTGATTTTCTCAAACAGCAGCTACTTTTCTCTTTCGCCCCACCAAAAACAAAAACGCCTCCGGATGGAGGCGTTCGTGCAATAAAACAGTGGAAATTAGCAGCTGTAGTACATATCAAACTCAACAGGGTGAGTGGTCATACGGATACGTGTGACTTCTTCCATTTTCAGTTTAATGTACGCATCAATCATGTCATCAGAGAATACACCGCCCTGAGTTAAGAACTCGCGATCCGCATCCAGAGCATCCAATGCCTGATCAAAGCTATGGCAAACCGTTGGGATTGCTTTTGCTTCTTCTGCTGGCAAGTCATACAGGTCTTTGTCCATTGCTTCACCAGGATGGATTTTGTTCAAAATACCATCAAGACCAGCCATCAGAAATGCTGAGAACATCAGGTATGGGTTTGCAGTTGGGTCGCCAAAGCGTACTTCGATACGACGTGCCTTCGGATTAGTAACATAAGGAATACGGATAGAAGCTGAACGGTTACGAGCTGAATAAGCCAGCATAACAGGAGCCTCAAAGCCTGGAACCAGACGCTTGTATGAGTTGGTAGAAGAGTTGGCAAATGCATTCAGTGCGCGTGCATGCTTGATAATACCACCGATATAGTAGAGCGCCATCTCTGACAGGCCGCCATACTCATTTCCAGCAAAGAGGTTTTGACCATCTCTGGAGATAGACATGTGAACATGCATACCTGAACCATTATCACCGACCATAGGCTTAGGCATAAAGGTTGCTGTTTTGCCATAGGCATGAGCAACATTATGCACACAATACTTCAGAACCTGTACTTCAAGTGCCTTGTTTACCAGCGTATTTGCACCCGTACCAATCTCACACTGTCCAGCGGTTGCCACTTCATGGTGATGAACTTCAACCTCAAGACCCATCTCTTCCATTGCCAGACACATCGCCGCACGTAAATCATGCAGTGAATCAACAGGAGGAACCGGAAAATAACCGCCTTTAACGCCTGGACGGTGACCCATATTGCCATCACTGTATACCTTCTCTGAGTTCCACTCCGCCTCTTCAGAGTCAATCTTGACAAATGAACCGCTCATGTCCGAACCCCAACGAACATCATCAAAGATGAAGAACTCAGGCTCTGGACCAAATAGAGCTTTATCACCCAAACCGGTTGATTGCAGGTACTCTTCTGCACGCCTGGCAACTGAACGAGGATCGCGATCATACCCCTGCATGGTAGCTGGCTCAACGATATTACAGGTAATGTTAATCATTGGCTCATCAGCGAATGGATCCAGCACTGCAGTATCAGCTTCTGGCATCAGAATCATGTCTGACTCATTTATACCTTTCCACCCTTCAATTGATGATCCATCAAACATTTTACCTTCTTCAAAGGTATCCACATCAATCTGTGAAATTGGCATGGTTACATGCTGCTCTTTTCCATGGAAATCGGTAAAGCGAAAATCGATAAATTTCGCACCGGTTTCTTTAATCATTTTCATTACATTCTCTGCTGACATTGGGAGTCCTCCGGAGTACTCTTAAAATTAATAAATCAAATCTGTTCGATGACATTGCACAAAGCATGCCACTGTTAATAATCGTTCAATAATCAATTAAACTCTCAAACTGAAGCTATCTTTACTAAATTTCATGCACAATAATGGTGCAACCTCCACCATAAACGCACCATCAAGGTGCAGCATAGTAAACGGCAAGTTTAGAGACATAGGCTAGGTTTTCAGCTTCAGTTTTTAATGCTGCCACATCATCTGCGATCTCGTTACAACAATCAAATGGTAGCAGCAACTCAATTTCCAGTGATCCTGCGTAGTAGTGGTAGGTTGAACGCTGAATCTCTTTAGTCGCAGGGTTATCAGCCCAGACCTTCTCCAAATCGGCTTCAATAACATAGCGTGGCGGTAGTTTCATACTGGGAGAGCCGCCCTCATCATCTTCAGGGTCAATATGAACAAGGGCATCCTGTACCTCATCGACCTCTTTAATCAGGGTCCTTCTAACCATTTCACTAATGTAATGTCCTTCAGAAACACTCAAATATGGCTCTACCTGTATATGTACATCAACCAGAGCATCGCCACCCATTTTACGACTTCGTAGCAGGTGCATCTTCACCACACCATCAACCGAAAGAATAACCTCTTTAATATGTTCAACTCGCTCAGCATCCAGGGCACGGTCAACCAGTTCATGTAAACTGTCTTCAATTAACTCCCAACCGATTTTCCCGACCATTACAGCTACACCAATCGCAGCAACCGCATCCAGATAGTCAAAACCCAGCATCGTGCCGCCGACACCGATAATCACTATTATTGATGAAATGGCATCTGAGCGTGCATGCCAGGCATTACCCTTGAGCAAATCAGATTTTACATTCTTGGCTACAGCCATTGTGTAGTGGAATATCCACTCTTTGGACAAAACAGATATCAACGCAATGATTAATGCCCAAATCCCCGGTCTTACTAACTCGGTTGGATTCATAATTCGATCGCCAGCGTCCAGCGCGATCCCTATCGCAACACCAACCAGAATAATCCCCAATACAACGGTAGCTACGGTTTCTATACGCCCATGGCCGTACGGGTGATCTTCATCTGCTTCTTTGCTGCCATGTTTGGCAGCCCATAACACGACAAAGTTGGTCGCCAGATCTGAAAGAGAGTGAATACCATCAGCTATCAACGCTTGTGATTGTGCCATATATCCAAATATCAACTTAAGTGCTGACAAGGCAACATCAACAACAGAACCAACAATGGTAACTTTCTTTATTTGTGCATAGCGTGGATCTGTTTCCGGAATTTCTAATGCTGCATGCTCATGGTGATGATGGTGATGGTGGCCGCTCATGTTTTTTCTCCAACCTCAATTTTGACCACCACCTCATTATCCAGCTCTTCAGTGGCAACCACTTTATGTCCATTGATTCTGCACCAGGCAGGGATATCATTTAGTGCTCCGGGATCTGTAGAGTAAACAGTCAGCACATCTCCGGATTGTAGTTCCTCAACCCTGTTTTGAGCCTTAATTACCGGCATAGGACATAATAATCGCCTGGCATCCAGCGAGTATTCACTCATCGATGCCACTCCTCCGGAACTTCATCTGCTGGCATAGGGTTTACCGAAAGCAAGTACTCACTTTCATTAGGCTTTTTGATGCTTATTTCAACAAAGTCTAATGATTTCCCTTTTCCATAACGCGCCGTTATTCTAGCGGCCAGTTCCAGGTCATCATCACTAATATTACTGCCATCAATCAGAACAAGCGGCCCGGGCTGGGTTGTCGCTGCCATATGGATAAACTGCTTTCGATATCCCTCCATAAAGCGGTTTTCCCCTTCTTCACGACTGATAATCATTTTAAAGTTGTCTCGTGGACGAAGGTGCCGTCCAACTTTCAGTAGCATAATATCGTCCATTTCATATTCACGATCACCGCGTGCTTCCCACATATCAACCAGTTTACGTGAATAAGCCTCGTCTGTTAAAAAGCAGCATCCACCGGCAGGCGAAGCATAATCAGAAAAACCAAATTCCTTTGCCAGCGCCATTTGTGGCTTACGGCTTCGACCGGAAAAGTCGAATAGTTTTTCACGATCAACCCATCCTTCACGCTCTGGTCGGGTTTCTGGAAGGTTTTTTGCACAAAGAGGGCGTAAAAGAAGATCATCTGCACCCGATTTTCTGGCTACTACTGGCATGGTGTCTTTACGTTGTGACATTGGACGTTGCCCAATCACTTCACCAGTAATAATAAAATCAAAGTTATTTTTTGAGATCCACTCAAATGCCTTTTTAACCATAAATATTTTGCAGTCAAGGCAGGGGTTCATGTTGGCGCCATAGCCATGTTTTGGATTAATCAGGACATCCTTGTATTCATCGACGATATCAACTATATGCAGTTTAATCCCCAGCTGTTCGGCACTCCAAAGAGCATTGTTTCTTTTAGGTTTAGCCTTATCCTTTTTTCTGATGGCATGTGTATGTCCTTCAACACAAAAGCCGGTGAAAAAATTTAGCCCTTCTACATGAATACCCTGTTCAATCATCACCTTTGCGGCAAGAAGGGAATCAAGTCCGCCAGATATCAGGGCGGCGGCTTTTCGCTGTTTATTTGACATTAAAATAGTTCGTCTGAGTAAAAGGCTATTTTAACTCATTAATGCCGAAGGATCAGTTTTAGCTAGTAATTAAACGAGTATGTCTTTATAGGCAATAATTCTATTTCTTCCACTTTCTTTTGCCTGATACAGTGCCTCATCAGCCATTTTTATAATGCTTTCCGTATTATCGCCTATCACTGGAATGACCGTGGCCACACCAATGCTGATCGTCATATCTTCAGCCACCTGAGAGCTTTTATGTGTGATTTTTAAATCTTTTATTGCTGTTAAACAGCGCTCAGCTACCAGGTTTGCATCGGCTGCTGAAATATCAGGCAATAAAACAATAAATTCCTCTCCACCATACCGTGCAACCATATCTCCACCACGTTTAATAGTTTTGATGAATGTATTACTTATCAACTTTAGCGCTCTATCACCTGCTTGATGACCATAGGTGTCGTTATAATCTTTAAAGAAATCAATATCGATAAATAAAATCGTTATCTGTTTTTCTGTACGCATCGCACGGCGCCACTCTTCTTCAAGTCTTTGCTCAAACGCTCTTCTATTCCACAGCATGGTTAGCGGATCATGACTGGATAGGTGAATGGTCTCTGCAAGGACATCTATCTGTTTGTAGCTAAACATAAATACTGCCAGTAAAAACAGGCCGCCAAGTCCACCAATAATCGTTGTCTTAATGGATGTATTCAGCCATTGTTCTAATAGAGTATTTTGGGTGACTGAAACGATGCTAATAACCGGGTACGTTTCACTATATTTATATCCTACCATGCGTTCCGTCTTATCAAACGGCGTCACCTTCACCTGTATATAGCCATTTTTTGTCTGGAGCATTTGTTTAAAATCGGCGCGATCTTTAACAGATTCATTAAAAAAACTATCAATATATGGATACCTGTAAATCCCATAGCCCATTTCGTGAATCATAGTGACGGTACCGCCGACAGGTAGATCAAGTTGCTGATAAAGTTTATCAAAATGCGCTAATTTTAACTGGATTCCAATAACTCCTGCAAAACGCCCATCTGGATAGTTTATCCTTTTCGTCAAATAGATAACCCGTTCTCCGGTTACTTTCGAAAGTAGAGGCTTGCTGATATAGATCTTTTGATTATTTATCTGCTTATGATGAATGAAATACGCTCTGTCACTTGCATCCACCTTTTTGACTGGATAAGAGACCGTATTACCTACATTTATACCCTGGCTATTGATTATAAACATATGGGAAAACCTGGGAATTTCAGCTGTTTGAAGGTAATAGGAGTGATGTCTTTTTAATACCCTATATATATTTTCTCCATCTTCATACCAGCCATCGTCATTTATCGAAATCTCACCAGTAACACTTCCTATAATTGTTGAAGCTAACGACAGAGTTGATTCAACCTCCACACTAAGTACAAGCGATAAGGTTTTTAACGAAACCCCTGCTTCATTAATTACCATATCACGTTCGTGTTTAATTAATTGTATGGTAGACGCAACCAATCCAATCGAAATGACAATTGTAGATGCAACTATTACATGCTTTATTTTTGGTAAAAGATCTAAGCTGAATATGGTCATTTGTTTACAAATTTTTTATTTATGCACTTCATATACCCTGTATCTAATAATATAGACTCTTTCCTAAACTGTGCTGATAAAATGGAGCTATCTACTCACTTAATGGCTCTTTTACTAAAACAACGCTTCTAAAATGTAAAAACAGTCGTTTTTTTTGTTTTATAACCGCTTTTACACCTTTGTCACTGTGATCCTTAACGATGCAAAGGCTATAATAAGCGGTTTTATATGACTTGATTAAGCAAGGTAGGTCGCGTGAGCACAAATGCCGCAACGGTTTATGATGTCAGCACCTTTCAAGGTCTGATTCTGGCACTTCAGCAATACTGGGCTGAACAGGGTTGTATTATCCTGCAACCACTGGATATGGAAGTAGGGGCTGGTACTTTTCACCCAGCCACTTTTTTACGCTCTATAGGACCGGAGCCATGGGCTTCTGCCTATGTTCAGCCATCGCGTCGTCCGACCGATGGACGTTATGGTGAAAATCCCAATCGCCTACAACATTACTACCAGTTTCAGGTGGTTATCAAACCATCACCGCTAAACATACAGGAGCTCTACCTGGGTTCTCTGGAAATGCTTGGTTTTGATACCCTAGAGCATGATATCCGCTTTGTAGAAGATAACTGGGAATCACCGACACTCGGTGCCTGGGGATTGGGTTGGGAAGTCTGGCTCAATGGTATGGAAGTCACCCAGTTTACCTACTTCCAACAGGTCGGCGGTCTGGACTGCAAACCGGTAACAGGTGAAATTACCTATGGCCTGGAACGTATCGCGATGTATATACAGGGTGTTGAAAGTGTGTTTGACCTGGTATGGACTCATGATGGTCCTGCAGGCAAGGTAACCTATGGCGACGTTTTCCATCAAAATGAAGTCGAGCAATCTGCTTATAACTTTGAGCATGCTGATACTATAACCCTGTTTGAACAGTTTGATTATTTCGAACGGGAGAGCAATAAGCTGATCGAAAACGAGTTACCTTTACCCGCTTATGAAATGGTTTTAAAGGCCTCACATACATTTAACCTGCTTGATGCACGCCATGCGATCTCGGTAACAGAGCGTCAGCGCTTTATCTTACGGGTTCGTACTCTGGCTCGTGCAGTTGCCCAGGCCTACTATTCCGCTCGAGAAAATCTCGGCTTTCCTATGCTAAACAAGGAGGCAACTCATGTCTAAACGCGACCTCCTGATAGAAATTGGAACTGAAGAGTTACCGCCAAAATCACTATCCACTCTTTCTAATGCATTCACTCAAGGCATTGAAATCGGGTTGAAAGATAATGGCTTGCACTATCAAGCTTGTGAAAGTTTTGCTACTCCACGACGTCTTGCTGTTGTTATTTATGACCTCGATGAAGCTCAAGCTGATATTGAAGGTGAAAAACGCGGACCAGCGTTAAGTGCGGCCTTTGATGCAGAGGGCAATCCTACTAAAGCACTTATAGGGTTTGCACGCTCATGTGGTACTGAGCCTGATAAACTAGAAAAACTGGAAACACCCAAAGGTAACTGGATGGTGCATCGATATCACCAAAAGGGAAGGGCAGCTACAGAGCTGATTCCAGATATTGTTAATTACTCTCTTAACCAATTACCAATCCCAAAACGTATGCGTTGGGGCGATCTTGATGCTGAATTTGTCCGCCCGGTGCATTGGCTGGTATTACTTTTTGGTCATGAGATAATTCAGACAGAAATTTTAAGTCAGCACTCAGGTAATCAAAGCCGCGGTCATCGTTACCATCATCCGCAAACCATTACTATAGAATCACCCGGGAGCTATCAAAAGCAGCTTATGGAGACAGGGCTTGTTATTGCCAGTTTTTCTGACCGTCGTGAAGCCATTCGCCAACAGGTTAATGCACTAGCTCATCAACATAAAGGTATCGCGGTAATTGATGAAGGCCTTCTGGATGAGGTAACCGGCCTGGTCGAATGGCCCCAGGCAATTATCGGTACTTTTGATAAGTCCTTCCTTGAAGTACCTTCTGAGTGCCTGATCTCTGCAATGAAAGGGCATCAAAAATATTTCCATTTGATCGATGAGAGTGGTCAACTACTACCACTGTTCATTACTGTTAGTAATATCAACAGCTCAAAACCAGAATATGTCAAACAGGGAAATGAGCGTGTGATTACACCGCGCTTAACAGATGCCAAATTCTTTTGGGATCAGGATAAAAAGCTGTCGCTTCAGTCATATAAACAATCACTTGCAACCGTTGTTTTTCAAAATCAATTAGGCACCTTGCTTGATAAAACCCAACGTGTGGAAATACTATCAGCTTCCATTGCAAACCAGATAGGGGCGGATGTCGAATCAGCCACAACAGCTGCCAGCCTCTCTAAATGCGACCTGATGACAATGATGGTATATGAATTTACCGAACTTCAAGGAATTATGGGGCGATACTATGCCCTTAATGAAGGTTATTCAGATGAGATAGCCACCTCTCTTGATGAGATCTATATGCCACGTGGCGCTGGTGATGATCTACCTTCTACCACCACTGGACAGGTGATCGCACTCGCAGATCGCCTGGATACACTACTTGCTATTTTTGCTATTGGTCAAAAACCCAGTGGAACCCGGGATCCTTTTGCATTGCGCCGCGCCTCGCTTGGTGTATTACGCATTCTTATCGAAAAGGGTCTGGATCTGGATCTTTATCAGCTGTTACAAACTGCAGCACAGAACCTTAAGGATCAGGTTAAAGTTGATAACTCTCTTCCCAAAGGGTTTGAATTGCTGGAAGGTGGTGATGCGGTCAATCAGACTTTTGATTATATCGTGGAACGACTTAAGGCCTATTATAACGATCAGGGTATAGATAGTTCGGTGGTTGAGGCAGTACTGGCTTTACGTCATACCAACCCTATGACCATTAATGCTGCTGTGCATGCTGTAACTCAATTTGCAATCCTGGATGAAGCTGCCAGTCTATCTGCTGCAAATAAGCGCATAAGCAACATACTTAAGAAACAGGGTAACTATATTGATCCAGATTTTGATCGCACACTATTTACAGAAACTGCAGAAACAACTCTCGCTGATGCTATCGAATCTCTGGTTACCACCGTTGAGCCTTTGTTCGTCAATCGTAATTACACTGATGGCTTAAAGGCACTTGCGCAACTGCGCAACCCAGTTGATAACTTTTTTGATCAGGTGATGGTCATGGTTGATGATGAGGCAGTAAAAAACAATCGTCTGGCTCTACTAAACCAGCTACGCAACCTTTTCTTGCGTGTTGCTGATCTCTCACTATTACAAATTTCGGGCAAATAACCATGGATAGTTGTAATCAAGACTCCTATCAGGCGATGCTTGAAGTAGTACAGGCATTTCATGATAAACACGATTTTAAAAACAAGGGTGGAGAAGAGCTCACTTACCGCATGGCATTAATGGCAGAAGAGCTCGGTGAAATGGGAGCCTGTATTACCAAAGGCAAAGGTACTGAACAACTGGCAGAAGAGACCGCTGATCTGTTTATCCTGTTGCTTGGCACCGCCATCGCCGCAGACTTTGATCTAAAAGCTGCGTTTTGGGCAAAAATGGACAAAATAATGCAACGCGAATCAAAAATGGTAAATGGACGCATCCGCGTATCCGAGTTTAGAGACTGATGAAGTTAATCATTCTTGACCGTGATGGAGTTATTAATTACGACTCCGATGATTACATCAAGTCGGTAGACGAGTACATCACCATTCCCGGCAGTGTTGAAGCGATTGCGCGTTTAAAACAGCATGGGTATACCGTTGCGGTTGCTACCAACCAAAGTGGAATTGCTCGTGGCTATTATGATGTAGACACACTCAATGCAATGCATCAAAAGCTCGCCGATGAGCTTGCTGCTTTCAACACCAGCATTGATTTTATCGTTTTCTGTCCTCACGGACCTGATGATAGCTGTGATTGTCGCAAGCCCAAGCCAGGTATGCTCAATCTGATTGCAGAACACTTTAGTATCAGGCTGGATCCATCGATTATCTTTGTTGGTGACACACTTGGTGATATTGAAGCCGCCCACTCTGCCGGAGTAACCCCGGTTCTGGTCTTAACCGGAAAAGGGGAGAGAACTATTAAAAAAGAGCTGCCTGAGGATCTGAATATCTATAAAAACCTTGCTGATTTTGCAGATCATTTAACCAGGTAAAGTAAATGCTTACTATCCGCTCAATTCTCTTTAATATCGGAATGTATCTATTCACTATCCTGTTTGTAACCATACTTCCACTCTTCTTTTTTACCTCTAAGACTGTCAGGGACAGATACATCAATCAGTGGAGCCAATTTACCCTGTGGTGGGTAAAACTAAGCTGTAATCTCCGCTATGAGGTTGAAGGTATTGAAAATATACCCGATACCACTTCAATTGTTATGGCAAAACATCAATCTGCCTGGGAAACTATCGCGCTACAGCAGATCCTGCCAACCCAGACCTGGGTACTAAAACGTGAACTGATCTGGATCCCGTTCTTTGGCTGGGGTCTGGCAATGACTCAACCCGTCGCCATCGATCGCAAGGCCGGTAAGAGGGCACTCAAGCAGGTGATAGAGCAGGGCAAAGACAGACTGAACAAAGGGATATGGCTAGTGATATTCCCAGAAGGTACACGCGTTACCCATGGAGAAACTGGCAATTACGCCATAGGGGGTGCAATGCTCGCGACCCAGAGTGGCTATCAGGTTTTACCCATTGCCCACAACGCCGGCAAATACTGGCCTAAAAACAGCTTCATCAAAAAACCAGGCATCATTCGGATTATCATCGGGCCCGTCATTCAATCAGAAGGGAAAAAGCCTAAAGAGCTTAACGAGATGGTTAAAGAGTGGATCGAGTCTACGACTAATTCTTTATAATAATGGTTCTCAGGTGACTTCCGTGTCTCCGAAAAAATGATTAAACATCAAGATTCGAAACATAGAGCGCATTGGTTTCAATGAACTCACGTCTGGGTTCAACCTGATCCCCCATTAATGTGGTGAATATCTGATCAGCAGCAATCGCATCTTCAATCTGAACCTGTAACATACGCCGGCTTTCAGGTGCCATAGTTGTTTCCCATAGCTGCTCCGGATTCATCTCTCCCAGACCTTTGTAGCGCTGAATGTGCTGGCCTTTCTTTGCTTCTGCTAACAACCAGTTAAGAACCTGTTCAAACTCGGTTACTGACTGTTTACGCTCACCGCGCTGGATATATGCATCTTCACCTATCAAACCATCAAGCTGTGCAGAAAGATCTGCGATCTCTTTAAAGTCAGGTGACTCAAAGAAATCAGCATTGTATTGATAGTCAACAGATCCTCCATGGCGCTTTTCACTGATAATCGCTTTATCAACTTTATTATCCGGTTGAAGACTAAAGCGCACTTCAAACCTGTTATCAGGCGTATTTACCTTATTAATCAATGAGTTAAACCATTCTTGTGAGTTTTCAAACTTAAACTCTGTGGTCAATGGTGTTTCAATCATTTGCCGTAAGATCTCTCCATTGAATCTGCGGGATAATCGACTAATAATTGAATTTACCAGTTGGTATTTTCTCGCAATGGCTTCAAGTGCAACACCAGAAAGTGACGGAGCATCGTTACTCACATGAAGTTGTGCGTTTTCAATAGCAATTTGTAACAGATAATTATTCAGCTCAGCATCATCTTTTACATAACGTTCCTGTTTACCTTTTTTTACTTTATACAATGGTGGCTGAGCGATATAGATATGGCCACGCTCAATGATCTCTGGCATTTGGCGATAGAAGAAGGTAAGAAGCAGTGTTCTGATATGAGATCCATCCACATCAGCATCAGTCATTATAATGATGTAATGATAGCGTAAATTATCGAGATTAAATTCTTCGCGTCCGATTCCACATCCTAAAGCGGTAATTAATGTTCCCACCTCAGCAGATGAGAGCATTTTATCAAAACGCGCCTTTTCAACATTAAGGATTTTTCCTTTCAATGGAAGTATTGCCTGATTCTTTCTATCGCGTCCCTGTTTTGCGGAACCTCCTGCTGAGTCACCCTCCACAAGATATAGTTCAGACAGGGCTGGATCTTTTTCCTGACAATCTGCCAACTTTCCAGGTAAGCCTGCAATATCCAATGCACCTTTACGCCGGGTCATTTCTCGTGCTTTTCTTGCGGCTTCGCGCGCACGCGCGGCATCAACAACCTTGCCTGCAATCACTTTTGCATCACCAGGATTTTCCAAAAGGAAATCCTGGAATTTTTCTGATACTAGAGATTCCACAATCCCCTTCACTTCTGAAGAGACCAATTTATCTTTTGTTTGGGATGAAAACTTGGGATCAGGAACTTTTACCGATAACACAGCGGTCAAACCTTCTCTGGCATCATCCCCGGAAGGACTTACTTTCGATTTTTTTGCCAGCCCCTCTGCTTCAATATAGTTATTAATGGTTCTTGTCAGTGCACCACGCAATCCAGCCAGATGGCTACCACCATCGCGTTGTGGAATATTATTGGTAAAACAGTAAATGCTTTCCTGATATGAATCACTCCACTGCATTGAAACCTCAACACCGACACCATCCTTCTCGGACAAAAAGTGTAAAACAGTTGCATGTAATGGATTTTTATTTTTATTTAAATGCTCAACAAAAGCACTAATACCACCTTTGTATTCAAATATATCTTCTTTATCACTTCTTTCATCAAACAGCTCAATGCGTACACCGCTATTTAAAAATGATAACTCACGCAATCTCTTTGCAAGGATATCGTAATGAAATTCAGTATCAGTAAATATTTCCTGGCTAGGTTTAAAACGAATCTCGGTACCGGTGTGATCTGAAATACCTGCTTCCACTAAATCTGCCTGCGGAACACCAAGCACATAATCCTGCTGATAGAGTTTGCCATTACGACGGATTGTCAGTCGTAAGCTTTCCGATAGTGCATTAACCACTGAAACACCCACACCATGCAGGCCTCCCGACACTTTATAGGAGTTATCATCAAATTTTCCACCAGCATGTAATACGGTCAAAATAACCTCTGCTGCAGAGCGACCTTCTTCTTCATGAAAATCTACCGGTATTCCACGTCCATCATCGGTTACTGTTACTGAGTTATTGGTATGAATAACCACACGGATATTTGTACAATGACCGGCAAGGGCTTCATCAATTGAATTATCGACAACTTCAAACACCATATGATGCAGGCCTGTACCATCATCAGTATCACCGATGTACATACCTGGACGTTTACGTACTGCATCCAGACCTTTTAATACCTTAATATTTGATGAGTTATATTCTTTATCACTCATTCCAGTATGACTCCAAAATATGGGTTTGTATTCGAGGGGACATTATAGCACTTCTTTTACCATTCCATGTTCCACGTGAAACACTTTATCTCCTTCTTGGTGATAATTAGTTAACAGTACTTCATCCGTTGATGTAATAAAGGTTTGAGATTTGAAATGACGTAATGTCTTCATTAGTTTTTCAATATTGGTTTTATCAATTTCGGCAAAGAGATCATCGATTAGTAATATGCTTCCAGACTTTAAAATTCTACCTAAATATATAAGTTGGCTCAGATGTAAAACAAATGAAAGTAATTTCATTTCACCACGAGAAAATATATCTTTAATCGAACGGTTATTTGCGTAAAGCTGAAAATCAGAACGGTGAATTCCAACGGAAGTAAAACCTAAATGTATATCTTTTTCGTAGCTTGAATGAAGTGCATCTTGCAAGGTTAACTCTTTATCCCATCCCGTGTTTATTTTAAAGGATATGGAATCAAACTGAATAATGTTTAAACGTTCTACTACTTTGTTAAAAACTATGTTTAATTCTGTGAAAACCAGCTTTCTTTGTTCTGCTATCCATTCACCATGTTTTGCCAATACGCCATCCCATTGTGAAACCAGTTTTGTATTAGCCGATTTAAGTTGACCATTTCTTTGTCTAAGTGCGCGTTGGTAACTTTTGTAGTGAAAACTGTAATCATGTTTCACGTGAAACAATAGGCGATCAAGAAATGATCGTCTTACCTTTGATCCTTCAGTAAGCAAGTAGAGTGATTCTGGAGTGAAAATGATAATAGGAAACAGAAGTGCTAATTCTGAAGATCGGGTGATAAATGTCTGGTTTAGTTTAATTCTGCGAATTTTATTCTGTTTTTGATAGCCCACTTTGTGATCTATACCTTCTGACTCTATCCTGGAAAAAAGAAAAAATTGATCCGATCCTCTTTTTTGAATATTTGAGAGACGAGATGTTCGAAATGATCGAGTTGTAGTAATCATTGAAATCATTTCCAGTATGGAAGTTTTACCACTTCCATTATTACCGAAAATGAAATTAAAGCCGGGTGATGGAGATAAAGAGAGTTTTTCGAAATTACGTATATTGTTAACTTCGAGATGTTTTATCTGCATAAAATTATAGACGCATTGGCATGACTACGTATTTAGTTTCAGAATCATCTTTTGACATAATCAGGCAACTACTGTTTTGATCGAGAAGATGAATGTCAACATCTTCACTATGAATAGCATTTAGAGCATCGATTAAATACGATACATTGAACCCTATCTCTAATGGTTCATCTACATTAAAACTAACATCGAGCTCTTCTTCTGCTTCTTCCTGTTCAGGATTATTGATTGAAAGCGAAAGTTTATCTTTTGTTAGGTTTAAGCGGATCCCACGGTATTTCTCATTGGAGAGAACAGAGGTACGAACCAGTGACTGTTTTAAAACTTCACGGTTAACGCTCATTATGGTTTCGCTTTCCTGGGGAATGACACGGTTGTAATCAGGAAATCTACCGTCAATTAACTTTGCGAAAAATGAAACATTATTTAAAGAAATTTGTGCAAAATTATTATTAAAGTTTAACTTACAGGTTTCATCACTATCATCCAGCAAGCGAAACAGTTCCTGAATACCTTTTCTAGGAATAATAATTTGTTGCTCCTGGTTGGTGTAATCGAGAGTTACAGATGTTTTTGCCAAACGGTGTCCATCAGTAGCAACTGCAGTTAACAGATTATCCTTGGTTTCAATTAACAGCCCGTTTAAATAGTAACGGACATCCTGATTAGCCATACAAAATTGTGTTTTTTCTAAAAGGGATTTTAGTGCCTTTTTTGTAACCGTTAACTCAGTAACACTCTTTATTGATTCCATCAGTGGAAAATCCTGAGCAGGCAGGGTAGTAAGAGTGAAGCGACTTTTACCAGATCTTATAACAGCTCTTTCTCTTTCAATACTAATTGTGATTAAAGAGCCTTCAGAAAAGTTTTTACATATATCTGTTAATTTACGTGCAGGTAAAGTTATCTCACCTGATTCATCTGATAGTAGTTTAAAATCGCTAGTTGAAGCAGTGAGTTGGATTTCGAGATCAGTGCCTGTGAATATTATCGATTGTTCTGATATCTGTAATAAAACATTAGAGAGAACAGGTAATGTTTGTCTTTTTTCTACAACACCATTTACTGCTAATAGTGGTTCAAGTAGTGATTCCCTTGTGATTTCGATTCTCATTTTTTGAGCCTCTATTGTTTAATATTAAAGATATATATTTAAAACCTATTGTTATTATTACAGAGAGTAATATCTGTTGATAACAGTAAATATTCGTTATTTTTCAATAAATTACCGTATTTAATAACATGCTCCGAAAGCTGTCTTATACCTGTGGATAAGTTGTATATTAAATTAATCATTTTGTTTCGAAATATTTATCCACAGTTTATCCATATCATGTGGTTATCTTTCTTAACAGGTTATCATAATCTTCCTTTATAAAATGATCGCTCTCTTTTAACTCAATGATTTTTTTGCATGCATGCAAGACCGTGGTATGGTCTCGCCCACCAAATGCCTCACCAATTTCTGGAAGACTGTGGTTGGTTAGTTCCTTGGCAAGTGACATAGCCATTTGCCTTGGTCTGGCGATTGAGCGGTTACGTCTTTTAGAGAGAAGATCATTAACCCTTATTTTGTAGTATTCAGCGACAATTTTCTGAATATTTTCAATGGTTACCTGTTTTGCCTGTATGGCCAGCTGATCCCTTAACGCCTCTTTTGCAAATTGTAGTGTAATTTTCTCGCCTTTAAAGTGAGCATTGGCGTTAACCCGACTTAAAGCACCCTCAAGCTCACGAATGTTGGATCGAATATGTTTGGCTATGAAAAATGAAACATCACTGGGTAGATCGATCCCTGCTTTTTCTGCCTTGCGGTTGAGAATGGCTACTCGTGTTTCCAGCTCTGGAGGGTCAATAGAAACCGTTAAACCCCATCCGAGACGGGATTTCAGGCGCTCATCCAGGTTTTTTACCTCCTTGGGGAAGGTATCACAGGTCAGGATGATTTGTTTTTGTCCTTCAAGTAATGCATTAAAAGTATGGAAAAATTCTTCCTGTGAGCGCTCCTTGCCGGCAAAGAACTGGATGTCGTCGATTAAAAGGGCATCCAGAGTTCGATAGAGCCGCTTAAACTCGTTAATCGCATTGTGCTGGAGTGCTTTGACCATATCAGCAACAAAGCGCTCAGAATGGAGATAGACAACATTAGCTGCCGGATTGTTTTGTTTAATGACGTTTCCGATAGCATGCATTAGATGTGTTTTACCTAAACCTACACCACCATAGATAAAAAGAGGGTTATAGGCACCACCTGGTGTTTCGCCAATTTGTAATGCTGCCGCTCTTGCCATTTGGTTGGATTTACCTTCAACAAAATTATCGAAGGTATAATTTTCATTTAAATTATTTTTAATCGTTGATTTTCTATTTGGGGCATGCTGGCTTTTTTGTGGTGAATGAGAAATATTAGCCGGCTCACTGGGTTCTACAGCCTTTATACGGGTACCGACCTCATATTTTATCGATTTAATAAGATCGCCATGATGTTGATAGATGATATCTTCGATTTTGAAACCGAACTTACTAATTACCCAATCCTGAACAATCGGATTAGGGGAGAGAATAAAAAGGGTGTCATCTTTTAATTCGGACTGCAGTGGGCGAATCCAGATATTGAATTGTTGTGTGGACAGCTCCTTTTCTAAATGATCGAGACAATTTTTCCACACGTTTTGCGGCATTCTTATTCCTTTTATATCAGGATGTTAATGAAAAAAACCAAGCGCTGAGTTTACAACCGATCGATAGAGTTATCCACAGCTAACGACAACTAATGTTTTTATTATTTGTATTGACATTAACAGAGAAACAGCATTAATATGTGCGGCTTTTCCGATTGCGGATAGTCGTTTTAAAACATAGAGTTACAGACAAATGAAAAGAACATTTCAACCAAGTAATATTAAAAGAGCACGTATCCATGGTTTTCGTGCACGTATGAGTACTGTTGGCGGACGAAAAGTGATTAAAGCTCGCCGCGCCAAAGGTCGTGTTCGTTTAAGTGCATAAGGTCTTCAATTATTAACCTTCCGGTAAAATCTCAACGATTTGCACGTGAACATAAACTGCTAGAGCAAGATGAGTTTAAGGCAGTTTTTAAAAGCGGAAGGCGGGTAAGTCACTCTGAACTAACACTGGTTTACAAACCCAATCAAGGCAAAGCTCCTCGGCTGGGTTTGGCAATAGCCAAAAAGTTTGTAAAAACCGCCGTTAAAAGAAACCAGATAAAGAGACAGATACGTGAAAGCATGCGTTTACATCTGTCTGAAATAGGTGGTTTTGATGTTGTGCTCCTGGTAAGACCAGGCATTGCGAAGGCTGACAAGAGAGAGATCCGTAAGACGATCGACCATATGTGGAGTAAATTAAAAAAGTGATACGAAAACTGTTTGTGTTGCTTATCTCCGGTTATAAAACTCTTATTAGTCCGTTTCTAGGCAATAATTGTCGATATTATCCAACTTGTTCTGAATATACCCAACAAGCAATCACACATTACGGTATTATTCGTGGTTTGTGGATGGGATCCAAGCGTATTGCGCGATGCCATCCATGGCATGAAGGCGGTATCGATCCCGTCCCCGGAATAAAACACAATCATATTAAAGAGTGAACGATGGATTTCCAGCGTCTGATTTTATTTGTAGCGTTAACATTTACCTTCATGATGATGTGGGAGGCCTGGCAAAAAGATTACGGTCCCAAGCTCCCGCAGCAGATTAGTTCAACAGCCGTTACCGCTGGTGCTTCTACACCAGCAGCACCTGCTCATGATGTTCCCGGCTCTCCTTCAAGTGTGACCGTCGATGCCCCGGCAATGGTGATAAAGAAGATAGAATCTGCAGGGAGAATTCATGTTGAAACAGATAGTTTCCGAATTGAGATTGATAAACGCGGTGGTGACATCCGTACTGTAGAACTGATTAAGTATCCACTGGAAATCAACAAACCAGAGGTTTCTTTCCGTTTAATGGATGATCAGAAAGATCTGTTCATTGCACAATCAGGCTTAATTTCAACATCTGCACAACAAACACCAAATCATCATAAGATCTTCACTTCTGCACAAGATAGCTACAAAATAGCTGCAGATGGTGACGAACTAAAGGTTGTTTTAACCTGGAAAGGGAATGATGGTCTGAGTATAGATAAGATATATACCTTTAAACGCGACAACTATTTGATTGATGTTGATTTTGTGGTTCGCAATAACAGCCAAAGTGAATGGCAAGGACATAGTTATTATCAATTACAGCGTCTGCGTCCGGAGGACGATAGTACCAGTTCATTCATTTATACCTACACCGGTGGTGTGATCTTTACCCAGGAAGAGAAATACGAAAAGATCAATTTTGATGATATGCAGGATAAAAACCTCAACCGTACAAGTATTGGTGGCTGGGCTGCAATGATTCAACACTACTTTTTAAGCGCATGGGTTCCTGTGCAATCAGAAGAGAACAGTTTCTACACTAAAGCCCCTGGTGACAATCGCTATATCATTGGTAGTGTCAGCCCAGCAAAAAGTGTTGCAGCTGGCGAAAACCAAAAGATATCTTCACAATTATTTGTCGGTCCCAAGCTGCAAAAAGAGTTAGCAGCAGCAGCAGAAGGTCTTGATCTGACCGTAGATTACGGTGTACTGCACTTTATTGCCAAACCCTTATATTGGCTACTTGATAATATTCACGGGATTGTTAATAACTGGGGTTGGGCAATTATTATTCTGACCATACTGATAAAAGCCATATTCTATAAATTGTCAGAAACCAGTTATAAATCGATGGCGCAAATGCGCAAATTCCAGCCTAAGATGAAGGCGATGAAAGAGCGCTACGCTGACGATCGTGAAGGCATGCAAAAAGCGATGATGAAACTCTACAAGGAAGAGAAGATCAATCCGCTGGGTGGCTGCTTACCAATAGTGGTGCAAATACCGGTGTTCATTGCATTGTACTGGGTATTGCTTGAAAGTGTGGAAATGCGACAGGCACCATTTATTTTGTGGATTGCTGATCTCTCAACAAAAGATCCATACTTTATTCTACCCATCCTGATGGGCGCTACTATGTTGATCCAACACCGCTTGAATCCGACACCGCTAGATCCGATTCAGGCAAAAATCATGCTGGCCTTGCCAATCGTGTTTACCTTCTTCTTTGCATTCTTCCCGTCGGGATTGGTACTTTACTGGGTGGTAAACAATACCCTGTCAATTGCACAACAGTGGTATATCACCCGAATTGTGGTTGGTGATAAAAAGTAGATAGTTGCAGTTAAAAACACAGGGGCGTAATGTTTTACATTACGCCCCTGTTTCTTTTAAGGCCTAAGAAAATTACTCAAATCATGAATAGTGAAACTATAACAGCACAGGCAACCCCACCAGGTCGTGGAGGGATCAGTGTGATCCGTGTATCAGGCTCTCAAAGCCAAAAGGTAGCAGAAGCGATACTCGGACATTGTCCAAAAGTGCGATATGCAGAGTATCTGCCATTTAAAAATAGTGATGGTGAAATAATAGATGAAGGGATCGCTATCTTTTATAAAGCCCCCCACTCATTTACCGGAGAAGATGTGCTGGAGCTCCAGGGACATGGGGGTCAGGTTGTAGCAGATCGCATCATTCAGGCAGTGATGGCATTAGGAGTAAGAGCAGCAAAACCGGGTGAGTTTTCTGAGCGCGCCTTCATGAATGACAAGCTGGATCTGGCACAGGCAGAAGCAATAGCTGACCTTATCGATGCGACCAGTGAGGAGGCGGCTAAATCAGCAATCCGATCATTGAAAGGTGATTTTTCACAAAAGATCCATGAGCTGGTTGAATCATTAATCAGTTTGAGAATCTATGTTGAATCAGCTATAGATTTTCCGGAAGAAGAGATAGATTTTCTGGCTGATGGAGAAATTGAGCGCCAGTTAAACGGCGTTATTCACAACATGGACACAGTGCAAAATGCAGCCAGGCAGGGGTCATTACTGCGTGAAGGCATGCAGATCGCTTTGGCAGGAAAACCCAATGCCGGGAAATCATCCTTGTTAAATGCATTAGCTGGTGAAGAGCGAGCTATTGTGACAGATATCGCCGGGACGACGCGTGATCTGTTAAAACAGGAGATCTCCATAGATGGAATGCCGCTACATATTATTGATACCGCAGGCTTAAGAGATAGTAATGATGCTGTAGAGCAGGAAGGTATTCGCCGTGCATGGGATGCGATAGAAAAAGCAGACAAGATCTTGTTGTTAATAGATAGTGCAACAGGTTTTGGAGATGAAGAGAAGAAGATACTTAAAAGATTGCCCGAGAGGATTGAAGTAACCATTATCGAAAATAAAATCGATTTACAAAACAAACAACCAGAATTAATTAAAAAGGATAATCGAATAATAATTTCGTTATCAGCAAAAACTGGAACAGGGATCGATTTGTTACGCCAGCATTTAAAAGCGAGTATGGGATATCTGGGACATGGGGAAGGAAGTTTTATGGCACGTAGACGCCATTTAGATGCAATTGCCAGAGCGCGTGCATCACTTGATATTGCAGCGGTTCATCTACAGCAACGTGATGGTGAACTGGTAGCAGAAGAGTGTCGCCAGGCACAGCAAAATTTAAGTGAAATAACCGGTGAATTTACCTCTGATGATCTATTGGGAAAAATCTTTACCAGTTTCTGTATTGGAAAATAATCTATTCTCTTAAATAGGTTTTACTGCGATAGCAAACGGTTAACACTAATATCAGACAGGTAATCGCTGTAACCACAGGGAAAAGTAAAGTCGTAATTGAGTAATTCTCCAGAGCAATAATCACAAAGAGATTTCGAATGATAAACAGGGAATAGAACAGAAGGTTTTCCTGTTGTGGGTAATACCAGGATTTGCGTAGAGTTGGACCAAAACCAATAGTATCTATTGTGGTTAAGATGATAACAGCCCATAAAGGACTGGATGTGAGATACCACAAAGGAAGTGTAGTTAAAGCAGAGACAAGAAAAAACCAGTCCAGTGTGTTAATAGTAATATCTGCTTTATACCTGTATGCAAGTACTGCAACATAGATTGTAATAATACCAGAGAAACCAACAGGCCATGCCCCTATACCTCCATGATCACTAAGTTGTGCAAGAAAAATAATGAACGTTACACAACCCCAAATAATCCAGGAGAAGATATGGGGCCTTGTCTTGCCTGATCGTATCGAGCGTATATAAGGTATAAATGCATAAAAGGTAAGAGTGATAGCTATAAGGCTAAATAGTGATTTATATATCAGCATCTTAAGGTTTAAAATTTCTGATCTCTTTTATAAAGAGTTTAGTTGATTTTTCGTTAGCTAGATTGCCATAGCGTAGCTTATGATAATGGCGTGTTATTTTTTCTATTGCCTGCTCATGCATAGGAAGTTGATTTGCCACGCGTAGAGCAATGGTTTGAGGTGAATCATGATCACGTATAGGAACACCAGCGTCCTGTAGTTTCTTGCACAGAATTTTGAAGTGTTTTAACAACGGATCGGTAGCAGGGCGATGGCGGTAATAGGAGATCACCAGTACCATCAAAATAGGAAAGATTAAACCAAGGATGATTGCGATAGACCATCCCCATTTAAAGTCGGTTAATCCAAGTCGTTTTAACAGTTGCTGTTGTCGTTCCTGATTAAAGCCGACAACCCACTGGTTCCACTGGTGATTTAGTGCATCCCACTGGTTACGCAATTTGTACAGGGTGCGTGAAAGGAGTGCAGATTGCGGTATATCAAAAAGAGGATCATCCACAGTATTAAATCGCTGAGTATCGCTATCCTGTAATACACGCTCAGGTGGAATTACAGCAGTAGGGTCAATCCTTACCCATCCACGATCATCCAGCCAAACCTCTGCCCAGGCATGTGCATTTGATTGTCGTACAATTAAATAGTTACCAATTGGATTACGTTCAGCCCCCTGATATCCAATGACCACACGCGCAGGTATGTCAGCTGCACGCATTAAGGTCACGAAACTTGCGGCATAATGTTCACAAAAACCCTGACGGGTTTCAAATAGAAACATATCAACGACATTAGCATAAAGAGCAGGTGGTTTACGGGTATAGTAAAAAGGTTCGGTACGAAAATAGTCTAATGCAGTATTGATGAGCTCAACGTCAGACTGTGTTTGACTACGCCACTGCCGAGCCAGTTTAATTGACTGGGGATTGAGATTCTTCGGTAGTTGTAGTCCGGCACCCCATTCCCAATCTGCAAGATTGTGTTGGCTATAATTTTGATATGAGCGCAGGCGATATTGAACTTTTTGAGTCAGTGGTTGATCCAGCTCCAGTTGATAATCAGGGTGAATACGATAATTGCCATTAATACCAGTCGGACGTGTAGAAGGTAAATCGAGAGCGACTAAGGAGGTTTGTTGGTGGGGTTCAAAAATAATGGTGTATTCAGCAGAAGCACTAATCCACTGTGTCTGCAAAAAGTTCACCACACGAGGATTGCGTTTGGAAAACTGCAAGCGAAACCAGCTGGGTCCATTGGTATTCCACAAAACGTTTGAACGCCAGTATAAATTTTTTGCAGGTGGAATATCGCCCTCAAAGTTTACTCGAAATGCAATAGCATCAGACTCGGCAAGATCTGTAATATTTCCCATTGTCATGGTCTCGCTTAATCCGGTAACAGCCCCTTTATCCTTGTCATTTAATGCCCAAAGTGGTCCATTAATTCTAGGAAACAGAATGAACAAAGCTAACATAATAGGAAGTGCCTGGAGCATCATAACGGCACCATGACGAAAATAGTTTTTGATCTCTCTGGTGGATGTATGGGTATGGTTTAATGCAATAAGTGTTGTGGTTAATAACAGCGCCACAACAAAAAGATAAACACCCATATAGATTGATTGATTGAATAAAAAGGTTGTTGTGATTAAAAAATAGCTAATAAAGATAGTAATCAAGGTGTCACGTAATGTGCGGATTTCAATTAACTTTAGTGATAGCAACAGGGTAAGAAGAGCAACACCCGGCACTCTACCCACAATCGAGTGATACTCGTTGGCAATAACTGATATTGCAATTAAAACTAGAAGCATTTTTAAGATCCTGCCGGGTAAAGGCCAGTCCTTAAGTTCATAACCCATCCGCCATATGATCATGGCAATAGATACAACACTTATGATCCAGGGTAGACGAAATAAATGGGGTAGCAGTGCAAGTAGCATTGTGACCAGTAAAAAAAGCCGTGCAGTAACCGTAGGAATGATTGCCGTTTCGCTAATCATCTCTTGCGCCTCGCTTCCCAAACAAGGAAAGTGATAGTAGTGCCTGTTGACGGTGAGATTCGCCGCGTGAAGGCGCTAAAACATAATCAGGAATATCAAGACCAAAAGTGTCCCCACGTTTTTCCGAGTCAAGGATCCAGCGACAAATTTGTGATAAGCGTTGTTCGGTATCAAGGTTGGGTAACGAGTTCCAGGTAAGCCAAAGCTGTTCGGAAACATTGGAGCCATATTGTTTAGTCATTAGAGGCAAACCTCGCGCGGCTGCCTTCCAGTCTATATGTTTTAAAGAGTCGCCTTTTTGATAACCGCGGATCCCGATAAAATCATCATCGCCCAAACCACTTTGAATTCTGGTTCCATGATGCCCTACGGTTTCTGGTGGTGGTGTGCCAGGCGGAGCAGGTTTTGGATAGACTATAGCCGAACTATCTACATAAACCGGAGACCATGCCCGGAAAAGACCTAAAGGGTAGGTGGTTTGCAGGGTAAAGCGTTGTAGTGGCTGTACTCCTCTTGCGGTTGTTGGTTGCTGAATCAAAACCGTCTTATTACTGTTGGCATCAATATCGATACCATGGATCACTTCTGTTTCAGAGTAGAGCGTGATAGCACGACGGATGTTGTTGTTATGGTTTTCAATGATTAGCGGAAAGTGTAAAGCCTCACCACAAAACACAGCCTGGGTGTGGCCAATATGAAGAGTCAATTTAAAAAGATTCTGAAAGGTATGAATCATCGCAACAAACCCTACTCCGGTCAGGAGAAAGGTCAACAAATAGGCGAGGCTGTTATTATAGTTCAACGCACCGATAAGCATCGCAAACATCATCAGCGCAAAAACAAAACCACTACGTGTGGGTACTATATAAATCCGGTGGCGTTCCAGCAAGATCGGGGCAGGTTGTGCTTTATCGCGATATTGCAGGCGCTCAAGAAACAGCCGAAAGCTTTTAAGTGGTGACAGGAGTGATGACCGTGTGCTCATCTCATACGCCTAAGGAATTGGTACCTCAAGCAGAGGTGCCACAATATTATCTGCAAATCCATAACCTTCACTTTGGACAGGCTTTAAGCGATGGCTGGCTACCGAGGGTAAAATGGCCTGTACATCATCCGGACGTACAAAAGTGCGCTTGTCCATAAAGGCCCAGGCGCGTGCAGCGGATAAAATCGCAAGTCCGGCTCGAGGGGAGAGTCCTATGTGATAGAGCTTCGAGGTACGTGAAAAATCGACCAAGTGTAAAACATACTCAACCAGTGCCTCACTGGTTTTAACTTTGCTTGCCTGTGATTGTAATTCGAGCAGTTCAGAAGGAGACAAGAGTGCGGGTAAATCAGCAATGGCAATACGATCAGTCTGTTGAGAGAAAAGATCACGTTCAGCACTGCGCTGTGGATATCCCAGAGTCACGACCATTAAAAAGCGATCAAGTTGCGACTCTGGCAGTGGAAAGGTACCCACCTGATCGGTGGGGTTCTGGGTCGCAATCACAAAAAAAGGCTTAGGCAGACGATGACTGACTCCCTCTATTGTAACCTGATACTCCTCCATCGCTTCAAGCAGAGCGCTTTGGGTTTTTGGTGTTGCGCGGTTTATTTCATCTGCAAGAATAACATGAGAAAAAATAGGGCCCGGGTGAAAGGTAAATTTTTCCAATGCACGCTCATAGATGGTCGCTCCAAGAATGTCAGATGGGAGCAAGTCAGAGGTAAACTGTACCCGCTTAAACTCAAGACCAAGAGAGTGCGATATGATCTGGGACAGTGAGGTCTTGCCCACCCCCGGAATATCTTCAATTAATAGATGTCCGCGTGCGAGTAGCGAGGTGATAGCAAGCCGTACCTGATGATCCTTACCCAGAATATGTTTGTTAATTTGATCGATGGCAGCACTAAGTTTTGAAAAGGTCATAATTTCATTCCTGTATCCGATACAAACAGTGTAAATCCCTGTAATTAGAAGTAAAGAATAAAAGCAGGCCGATGAAAACAAGCTTGTGTAATGCTTCTAATATCATAATAGCTTGTTGGTAATGTGATGTTGTAATAGGATCCTCAAGGAAGCTATAACCACAAATACAGGGAGTATATTAGTACGTACCCGATCTAACTATTTGAAATCACATAATAACTGCATTGTTCGTGTGATTGCGCAAATAAAGGAGCGTGTATCGACTAATGGTTGAAAAACAACACAAAGAAATTGGTCAGAAACGTATGTTCAGCCGCAAGACGATTGAAGAAAAATCGTAATAAAGCAAAACACACACTTCAGTTTCGTCCGCCAGGACGCTCCTTGATGTAGAGCACCCCTTAATGTGCTTTGTGAGTAACATCCAAATCACGAATATAGATATGAGGTTATTAAATGTTTGAAGTGTTGATTTTGGCGGTCGCCCTTAGTATGGATGCATTTGCAGTCTCTGTGGGGCTCGGATCAAAAAATGCCCGAAAGACAGGTTCGCTAGCCATGACAGCTGCGATTTACTTTGGGCTCTTTCAGGCATTAATGCCCCTGATCGGATACTTTGGTGGCAAGGGAATTTTTGGTTGGGTAGAGAGTTACGCTCACTGGATTGCCTTTTTTCTTCTTTTATTGATTGGAGGAAAAATGATTTATGAGTCGCTTGTTGAAGGAATAGAAGAAGATATCACTCAGATCACTCACAAGGTGATGCTTATGCTGGCAATCGCTACGAGTATCGATGCAATGGCAGCAGGGTTCACTTTAACCCTACTTGATGTGAATCCACTCATTGCCTGCGGCATAATTGGCGTAACAACATTTCTTTTCAGTTGGGTTGGTGTGTTTGTAGGTGCCAGAAGTGGGGTCTGGTTGGAAAGCAAGGCAGAGTTGTTAGGCGGCGTAATACTGATCGCAATCGGTTTTAAAATTTTACTCTTTTAAAGTGCTTTAATTTAGGCATTAATCAACCAATCTATCATGTTCAGACAATAATTTTAGTAGCATTACAAAAGAGCTGAACAATGAAACTGCTAACCTCGCATCCAGTTATGAAACCGCTCCACCCACTGTAGCAATCCCTGTGGAGCGTGGGCTTTTTTCCAGTTACCTGCAGCATATTTATTGGCCTCGGTAAGTGTAGGGTAGATATGGATTGTGCCGAGAATTTTATTTAATCCCAGGTTGTAGCGCATAGCAGTGACAAACTCGGCAATGAGATCACCGGCATGTTCGCCTGCAATAGTGACACCAAGTATTTTATCTTTTCCCGGCACAGTTAGTACCTTTACCAACCCACGGGCACTGCTATCTGCAATGGCGCGATCCAGATCATCAATGCCATAAGTGGTGACTTCATAGGGGATCTGTTTTGCCTGTGCTTCCTGTTCATTTAGGCCAACACGTGCAACTTCAGGAGAAGTGAAGGTCGCCCACGGGATCACAGAATAGTCGACTTTGAATTTTTTAAAGCGACCAAAGAGCGCATTAACGGCGGCATACCATGCCTGGTGAGATGCAGTATGGGTAAATTGATAAGGCCCGGTTACATCACCTACCGCATAAATATTGGGATAGTTGGTTTGTAAAAATTCGTTGGTATCGATGGTGTGGTTTTTTCTTAACGGGATGTTCAGATCTTCCAGACCAAAACCGCTGACATTAGCGCTACGTCCCAGTGCAATCAAGAGTTCATCGAAAGTTACTTTAACCGTGCCACCATCGTGTTCACACAGTAGCTTTTTTTGCCCGGATTCAATGGCAACCGCCTTGGCGGTATGATGGAGTTTGATCGTTATACCATCCTCGCGAAACGAGTCCATAACCATGGTTGAAAACTCCATGTCTTCACGGGGCATTATGCGCTCACCACGCTGAATCATGGTGACCTCTGATCCCAGGCGTGCAAACGCCTGCGCTAGTTCACAGCCAATCGGCCCGCCACCAAGCACTACAAGACGTTTTGGCAGTTCTTTTAACTGCCATAGATTGTCTGAAGTAAGCGGTGTGATCTGATCCAGTCCCTCAAGTTCAGGTACAAGTGGACGCGCACCGGTAGCAACGATAATGTTGCGAGTGGTCAGGGTTTGGCCATTAACTGCTACTGAATAGGGTGAAGTGATACGTGCTTCACCTTGAATGACATTCACGCCGAGCTTGCTGTAGCGTTCGATCGAATCATGTGGCTCAATATCTTTGATGACCTGATGAACCCGTGCCATTACATCGGCAAAGTCGAATTCTGCAGACGCGGATTTAATCCCATATTGTTGAGAGTGGTTAATTTGATGGATTAATTTTGCAGACTTGATTAATGCCTTTGATGGAACACAGCCGGTATTAAGACAATCACCCCCCATTTGGTGCTTTTCGATTAAGGTAACCTTTGCTTTGACGGCGGCGGCGATATAGGCAGAAACCAGACCACCTGAACCTGCGCCTATTACCACCAGATTATGATCAAAACGTAATGGCTTTGTATAATCACGATATACCTTTCTTGCTTTGATGCTGTCGATTATCTTTTTCGCCAGCAGAGGAAAGAGCCCTAACAGAACAAAGGAACCAATCAATGTCGGTGACAGAATGCCTTGCAGGGTATCGATTTGTGCAATTTGGGTGCCTGCGTTTACATAGACAAAGGTTCCTGCCAACATCCCGATTTGACTGACTATGAAAAAGACCAGAGTTTTCATTCGGGTCAAACCCATTAAGAGATTGATCATAAAAAACGGAAACAGTGGCACCAGGCGTAATGTAAACAGATAAAAAGCTCCCTCACGTTCTACGCCCTCATTAATGGATTGGAGTTTGGAGCCAAAGCGCTCTTCCACCCAGTTGCGTAACAGATAGCGTGAAACCAGAAACGCACAGGTTGCACCGATGGTAGAGGCAAACGAGACTGTGATCAGACCAACAAGATTTCCAAAAAGTACCCCTGCGGCTATGGTCATAATCGCAGCTCCCGGAAAAGAAAGTGCCGTTACGATCACATAGATAACAAAATAATAAACGACAGCCTGAAGCGGGTTTTGTTGATAGTATTGATCAAGATCGCCTTGATGAGACTTGATAGACTCAAGGGTCAGGTAGCTTCCCAGATCGTAATGGAGAAATCCCCAAACAATAAAAGCGATGAGTGTAATTAGAAATATCTTTTTATAATTCATATGCTGATAGTTATCGCTGAATAGAGTTATGTGTTTAGCTATATATTACGGGTTTAATCAGTTAATTGTAGAGATAATTAAGGTAAAAGTGTTTTGAATCATTTAGTTACACTATTGATATTGGTTATGAGCGTTCTGTTTACAAGTGCCTGCTCAAATATGAGCTATTATCAGCAGTCGATTTCAGGCCATTTTTCGATTTTGTCGAAGCGTGAACCAGTAGAGAAGCTATTGCAGCAGAATGAGCTGGAGCCAGCACTTCGAGAGCGCCTTGTTTTAAGTCAACAGGTACGAACCTTTGCCTCAGAGCAGCTCCTGTTACCGGATAATGACAGTTATCGTGAATATGTTGATTTAGGACGGGATCAGGTGGTCTGGGTGGTCGCAGCGACGGAAGCCTTTTCTGTCGAACCGCTACAACACTGCTTTTTAATTGTCGGATGTTTGAGCTATCGCGGTTTTTTCCATAAGGAAGATGCACAAAGCTTTGCAGCAAACCTTAAAGCACAGGGAAAAGATGTAATGCTCAGTGGCTCCAGTGCATACTCTACTCTGGGCTGGCTGGATGATCCGCTGTTAAACACCATGATTAAAGGTAATGAAAGCAGCATGATAGAGGTGATCTTTCATGAACTGGCGCATCAGAAAATCTATGTTGATGGTGAAACAGAGTTTAACGAATCGTTTGCTACGGTGGTTGCAGAAGAGGGGGTAAAGCGTTGGTATTTATCCCGGCAGCAACAGACCGGGTACCAGGCATATCTTCAGAAAAAAGCCAAACAACGAGCATTTAACCAATTGTTGAATTCAACGCGCGAGCGTTTGCAGAGTCTGTATATGAGTAGAGTGGCCCATCAAAAAATGGCACAACAAAAGCAAAGCATTTTTGCCGAGTTACAACAGCAGTACCAGCAGTTAAAACAGAGCTGGAATGGATATAGTGGCTATGATGAGTGGATGGGGCAAAAGCTGAATAATGCACATCTGGCGATGATTGCTACCTATCATCGACAAGTACCGAAATTCAAACAGTTACTGGCAGCAGTTGAAGGAGACCTGTCTCAGTTTTATCAACAAATAAGCCATCAGCCTGAACGTGAGACGACTTTTAAGGTCACAACCATTGAATAACAGCCAGTTCATACCCAGACCCTAAAAAAACAACAGCGGGAATTATTCGATGATCATTAAAAAGCCTGAAAAAATCGCACCATCCGAAATCACCCCTGAAGATGTTTACTTAAAGCGTCGTAACTTTATTAAACAAGGTGTTGCGATGGCATCAATGGCAGCTTTTCCAATGTTGCTAAATGGCTGTGGTGAGTCCTCACAAACCGCTGATGCCGCTTCACAAAAGCAACCAGGCGATAACCTGAACAGTTATGAAGATATTACTTCGTACTGTAATTTTTATGAGCTTGGCTTTGGAAAAGAAGATCCTAAAGAGAATGCAGATCTTCTGGTAACCAAACCATGGCAGGTAGCCGTTGAAGGAGAGGTTGAAAACAGCGGCATTTATTCCATTGATGAACTGCTTAAACCGCATACCATTGAAGAGCGTATTTACCGATTACGTTGCGTTGAAGCCTGGTCGATGGTGATCCCGTGGATGGGGATACCCCTGGCAGAGATGATTAAACGTTTTAAACCCACCTCGCGTGCAAAGTTTGTCGAGTTTGAAACCATCTACGATCCGGATAATCTTCCCGGGCAGAAAAGCCGTTCGCTCGCCTGGCCTTATGTGGAGGGGTTGCGTATTGATGAGGCGATGAACCCGTTAACATTAATAGCGATCGGCCTTTATGGAAAAGAGCTACCGAATCAAAATGGTGCCCCACTAAGAGTGGTTGTGCCATGGAAGTATGGCTTTAAAAGTATTAAATCGATAGTGGCGATACGCTTTGTTGAGCAGATGCCGAAAACCACCTGGAATCTTGCAAGCTCTAGAGAGTACGGTTTTTATGCCAATGTAAATCCACTGGTTGATCATCCGCGCTGGAGTCAGAAGCGTGAGCGTCGGATTGGTGAGTTTAGCAAGCGCCCCACATTGATGTTTAATGGCTATGCCGATGAGGTGGCACACCTTTATAGTGGCATGGATTTAACCAGGTTTTTCTAGATGAATAAATATAAAACAGGGCTGTTTATTTTATGTTTGCTGCCACTGGTTGTATTAATCAGTCAGTTTTTAACTGATAACCTGGGTGTAAACCCGGTTGAAACCATTAATCGCTATCTGGGTGATTGGGCGCTAAGATTTTTGTTATTAACACTTATGATTACACCTCTTAGAGTCTATTTTGGCCTAAGTCGATTAATGCAGTACAGACGCATGTTAGGACTGTTCAGTTATTTTTATGTGATGCTCCATTTAAGTAGTTACCTGATTATTGATCAGGGACTCTACTGGCCGGATATTTTTGAAGATATCTATAAAAGACCATTCATTACCATTGGAATGGTAGTGGTGGTGCTACTCACACCACTGGCGATTACCTCAACCAATAAAATGATAAAGCGTTTAGGCGGGATACGGTGGCAGTTATTGCACCGGCTGGTCTATCCATCAGCAATATTGGCAGTCGTTCACTTCTGGATGATGGTTAAGGCAGATATCACCGAGCCATTGATCTATGCCGTTATTTTGTTTGTGTTATTGATCTTGAGGCTGTCTGTGATTAAGAAAATCTGTAATCACTAAATCGAATGGCGCTTCTGCCGGCGGTTACCTTCAGTTTTGGATGAGGCTTGACGGGGCTTATCCTTTATCCATTGTGGTAGGCCCTTAATACCACTTCTGCTGAAGTCGTCCATCAACTGTTTTTCAAAGACGATCGGATCGATTAATCCTGTCAGATTATTCCATTGATGAAGCAGTCCAAACAGCCGATCCAGATTAATGCGGTGGGTTTGTTGGGTGGTTTGATACAGCCAGTCACTTAAAGTCATAAAGTTCTTAAATGGATCCTGTGCGAATATGTGTGGCACGGTTTGTTTAAAACGACCCGAGTTAACAATTTGATCCCAGTAACGAGCAAAGCGAGATAAGCGTCGCATGGTGACAAAATCAATATCCCGTGTTGCCAGAATATCGTAGGGAGGCAGTGGACTGAACTGAAGCTGATACGTTTTTGTATGGGCAATAATGGGCGTACCACGTAAGCGTTTTAGGATCCCTATCTGGATCTCATCCGGTGCCAGTTCAACCATTTTATTAAGTCCGCTCGCAAAGCTATCCATATCTTCACCCGGCAGACCGATAATCAGATCGGCGTGAGTGTGTACCGTTCCCAGCTCTTTCAGCCATGCTAAATTCTCTGCGGTTTTTTGTGCGTCCTGTTTGCGTTCAATTTGCTTTTGTACTTCAGAATTAAAGGTTTGCACACCTATTTCAAACTGTAGCGTGTGAGGTGGAAACTTTGCGATCATCACGCGTAAGCCTTGAGGCAGATGATCGGGTATGAGTTCAAAATGTAAAAAGAGATCGTTACTGATACGATCCAAAAAGAACTGCATAATGGTTTTAGAGCAAGCGACCTTTAAATTGAAAGTGCGGTCGACAAATTTAAAATGGCGTACACCACGCTGATGAAGCTTATCCATCTCCTGAAGAAATCGGTCGAGATCAAAAGGCCACACAGTTTTATCCAATGCAGAGAGACAGAACTGACACTTAAACGGACAGCCACGGGATGCCTCCACATAGATCACTCTGTAGTCTATATCATCATCGGTATATTCTGAGTATGGCAGGCACAGCTCATCCATATTGAAAGGTGCTGGCTGGATAATTTTAGGTTCTGGTGGATGGCCATCAATGACTTGCTCACATAACTTTGCAAAGGCGAGATCCGCCATACCAGGAATGATGTAATCAACCAATGGAAAAACGGGCTGATTCTCAATCTCATAACTTACCTCCGGCCCACCAATAATAAGGGTGATCTCGGGAGCAATGGTTTTGAGGAGCTGAATAACTTCAAAGCTCTCTTGTGCATTCCAGATATAAATACTCAAACCGATGATGGTTGGCTTTTTTACAATTAATTGTTCAACGATATCAATCGGTCGCTGATTGATGGTGAACTCGATAATCTCTGTGTTATCGAACAAATTACCCATATTGGCCTTAAGGTAGCGTAGGCCCAGTGCACTATGAATATAGCGGGCGTTGAGTGTTGTAAGAATAATTCTATTCATGGAGGTGAAGTTTAGCAGAGGTAAGAACTGTTACGTCATTGAAAAGTGATGATTAGCACAGCTGTTATATCTACTAATTAATTATTTGATAAGTAGTCAGCAACAGCATATCAAATTTTATTATGTTTAGACTCTATAACCTTCTTTTGAAAATCAGTGTCATATGTACTGCATTAGAAATGATGATTCATCAAGTTAATAAGCTATAGTTATGTTATATGACTCATCAAAGAGTTTTGTAATAAATATGTTTAGTCATTCATAGTGTATTTATATTTATAGGTTAAATGTGACCATGAAAAAATGTTTTATCGCTTATACGTTATTATTACTCGGTGTGCTCAGTTCCAGTGCTGTAGTTGCATCGTTAAGCCATGATTTCTCCAGTCACGGATACTTCCGTTTTGGAAGTGGCTTTTCAGATAATGAAGGATCTCAGGCACTGTTTCAGGCTCCGGGGGCAGGTGCAAAATATCGTCTCGGCAATGAGGATAACTGGGCTGAGCTGATGATGATCGACAAGGTTAAGGCAGGCACAGATGGGCCCTATGTAGATGTCGGTCTGATGGCAGGGCTGGGAGGCAGTCAACTCAACAGCATCGCTTATGTGGATATGGCGCAGATCTATATCGAAGCGGGTGATTTTACTGAAGACAAAGATGGTACCAGGGTGTGGGTAGGGCGTCGTTATTACGACCGACGAGCGATTCATATTAATGATTTTTTCTACCTCAACACCCTGCAAAATTTTGATGGCGGTGGTGTTGCCGATATGGCCGTTGGATCCGGTAAACTCTCCGTTGCCTTTGGACGCCAGAATGCAGATGACGACACCAGCACCGGGTTTGATGAGAGTACTATCATTCAGAGTCGTATTGATGTTCGCATGACCGATATTGCATTAAATGATCACGATAGCCTTGATGTGTGGCTTGGGGTTGATAACAGTAATGGCGACAGTAGCAACAACATAAAGTCATTAAGTGGTTATGGGCTTGGCCTGATCTATAAAAAGAATTCCTTTTTTGACGGGTTTAACCATTTCATCGTTCAGTATGGTAGCGGCCTGAGTCGCCATGCGGGCAAAGGTGGTGTAGACAGCGCACTGGCAACAGTGACCACAGCGGCATCGGTATCAGCACTGGAAAATGCTTCAACCATTCGAATCGCCAATGTAAACCATATTGAAATGCTGCCGGATAGATCCCTGATGACATCCTTTATATACGAGGATATGCAATCAAAGGATTTTGATGGGGCAGATCAGACCTGGATCAGTCTCGGAGTACGCCCAATCTGGTATATGAGCGACACGCTGCGCATTCCGCTAGAGATTGGTTGGGATCGCGTTGAAGATAGGGCGACCAACTCAACCGGCTCGGTGCTTAAAACAACAGTAGCCGCAGAGTTTGCCCTTGAGCGTGGTTTCTGGTCTCGCCCGGTATTACGACTTTTTGTGACACATGCAAATTGGTCTGATGTATTTAAGGGTCAGGTTGGCGGTAGTCAGAATGTCAACGATACCTCAGGCTGGAGTTTGGGAGTGCAGGCTGAGACATGGTGGTAGAAAAGGATATTGAAACCATCGAGCCATCACAAAAGGTAGATGACTATCGAGAGGCGATGGCCTTGGCCAATAAACTGGCAGAAGAGCATCTTGGCGAGGCCATGCTGCTTTCATGGTACGACAGTGATCGTGATTTTGAATCGCCACAGCACTCAAGCGAATGCCACCAGGATTCAGCGGTGCCCGGATATGTCGATTATGGATTGCATCACGGAGCGACCTTAAAGATCGATTTTGAGCAGGGGCGGTTTGTCTTCTTTTACCTTGCGATCTGAACAGCCTTTCTTGTTTATGAGCCGAATAGGAGCTATATTCGGCTCATAATATGATTTGAATAAGAGGCTTTAATCGGCTCATGTATATCTGGCAACAAAAAAAATGGCCCGATTTCATCTGGCAATCGGAGGTATTGCAGCCAAAGATTGATACCGTTCGTCAACTACAGAAAAAGCTTGTGGGTAAGTCAGAAGGTTTAGCTGATGAGATGGATCAGGAGGTACGAATGGATACTCTGATCCAGAATGCTATCCGAACCAGCCAGATTGAAGGTGAGGATCTTAATGTAGAATCAGTACGATCATCCGTTGCCAGACGTCTGGGACTGGATCGTGCAGGTATGGTGGATTCATCCACCCCTCAAACCAATGCGCTCATCGGACTGTTAATGGATGCTACCAGAAATTATGATAAGCCACTAACACAGCAACGGTTATGTGACTGGCAGGCTGCACTATTTCCGGAAGGACCGGATCTATTTTCAAATATTAATATCGGTATACTCCGCAGCAGTGATCCGATGCAGGTTGTATCAGGTCGCATAGACCGGCCGACCATTCATTTTGAAGCGCCGCCACGGTCAGAACTGGAACAGGAGCTGTCTCAATTTATCAACTGGTTTAACCATCCTCTATCCGGAGAGGATGCACTACTGCGGGCAGGTATCGCCCACCTGTGGCTGATTACCCTACATCCCTTTGATGATGGTAATGGTCGTGTTACCCGTGCGGTAACTGACATGGCTCTGGCACAGGCTGAAGGAGAGTCTATTCGGTTCTACTCTTTAAGTGTGGCCATTATGGCCCGTCGAAAGGACTACTACACACAGCTGGAAATGACACAAAAAGGCGATCTTGATATTACCGCGTGGCTTGAATGGTTCCTGCAGGTACTTGAAGAGTCAATACAACAGGCTTTTGCCCGTATTGATCGGGTTATGATCAAAAGTAATTTCTGGAAACAACATGCACAGACTGTACTTAGCCGGCGCCAGATTAAGGTTCTTAACCGCCTGCTGGATAATGCCGGTGAGGAGTTTAAAGAGGGAATCAGCGCCGCTAATTACAAAGGAATCGCCGGAGTCAGCAAACCGACAGCGACTCGTGACCTGGCTGATCTTCTGGAAAAAGGGTGTTTAAGAAAATTAGCGGGAGGGGGGCGGAGTACACGTTATGTTATTACATGAGGCGAATAGCAACTGATCGACAGAATATAGAGCCACATATTATTAAAGAGGCCAGATATCTGGCTCTTGCTGTAAGTGTTTCGCCTTCAACTCAGGAGATACGTTTTTTATACCCTATTCTGGGTGTTGAAAAGAAGAGAAGGGAAGATTTAACCAAAGAACAGACAGGTACCGGTAAAATTAAAAATCCTAAAGAACCATACTGGCTGTTTCAACTTGGGGAGGCTTTTACACTCCAGCACCCAGTTAAAAAGAGTTTCAGTCGACAGTTTAAAGTTAAAATAACCGGAGCTGCGGCATTATCTGAAGTGGATTCATGGGATGAGCTGCCAATAAGATATCAGATGCTGAGCGAGTGACGTTGAGCTTTTTTCGTTTTCTACGGGGTCTTTGAGGTACAATTCTCTGATTTCTAATTATGATTAATCGCTATGGCATCTGAAGACGATCTATATAACGAACGCTTCAACGGCATTACCCGCCTTTATGGGGTTGAAGGTGCGGAGAAGATCCGTAACGCTCATATCTGTGTGGTGGGGATCGGTGGGGTTGGTTCGTGGGCGGTAGAGGCGTTGGCTCGAAGTGGTGTGGGCGAAATCACGCTGATTGACCATGATGACATTGCGTTATCAAACATCAACCGACAACTACACACCTTAAGCTCAACCGTCGGGCACGGGAAGGTCGAGGTGATGGTGGAGCGTATTGGCGAGATCAATCCCGATTGTGTGATTCATGGTATTGAAGATCGACTCACCAGTGTCAACCTTGCCAGCTATATCCATGATGGGATCGATGGTGTAATTGATGCGATCGATGTGATTAAGTTTAAGGCAGAGATGATCTACTTTTGCCGACGTAACAAGATTCCTATCGTGACTACAGGTGGTGCCGGGGGAATGCGTGACCCGAGCCAGATCACCGTGGCTGATCTCAGTCGTACCACCAATGACCCTTTGGCAGCAAAGGTACGAAATCAGTTACGCCGCCTGCATAATTTCAGCCGCAATCCCAAACGAAAGTTTGGCATTGAGTGTGTCTACTCGACTGAACAGCCAGTCTATCCGAAAGCAGATGGGAGCGTGAGTTGTGAAAAGCCCGGAGTTCACGGACTCACCCTTGATTGTGCGATGGGTTATGGCGCAGCAGTTGCAGTAACGGCAAGCTTTGGTTTTATCGCAGCTGCAACCATGATTAACCGTCTGGTGAAATAGTGGCACTTCTATGGGAGTTGACCGTTGATGATCGAACCTACGAGGTTAGAACGGCGGGCTCGACCTTGCGTCTTTATACTAACGGCGCTTTTCATAGTCAGTACAACCCCAACAATCCGGTAACAGGAAATGTGTGGGATCTGTTATTTTTGCCATCAATGTTTGCGCCAGCAGGTGCAATAAAAAAGGTGCTGGTTCTGGGGGTTGGTGGCGGTGCAGTGATTCAGCAACTGAATTATTTTATCAAACCTAAACAGATCACGGGTATTGATCTTGATCCGGTTCATTTGTTAGTAGCACGCGACTTTTTTCATCTCAGTGCAGCAAATATTGAGCTGGTTTGTGATGATGCGCACTCCTGGCTGGAGGAATATCAGGGTGAGCCTTTTGATCTGATTATTGAGGATCTGTTTATTGATGGTGTGAATGAAGCCTATCGTCCATATGAAGCGGATGTGTTGTGGTTTGAGTTGCTACTTTCAAAATTGAATAAAGACGGAACCCTGGTTATCAACTTCGGTGATGAATATGAGCTTCACAATAGTGGATACTTTGATGATCTAAAGATTTCAAAGCATTTTCGCAGTGCCTTTCATTTCTCAACACCACTTTATGAAAATGCCGTAGCATCGTTTCATCGTCGTTATCATCAGGTAAGAGATTTAGAAAAACAGTTACAGAAAGTTTCAGAGCTGGATAAACGCCGTAGCAGTTGTCGATTAAATTACCAGATAAACCCGGTAAATAAACCATAAGAAACATCCGCATATAGACATTATTCTATATAAAGTCTATTTTTGGACTAAATGGAGGTAGTAAGGTGATGAAAAGTAACCCCTCAAATAACCGATACAGCGCGGAACAGGCTAATACAGCACTAAAAGTTGCTCTTAATATTCTACAAAAGTGGCAATGCCTAACCACAATCTCTTTTTTTAATGGAAAAACGCCGTTAGATATTATTTCTACTGGGTTGTTCGGGAATTTGTATGAGGTTTATAGACGCATAGATAGCATGCGTAATAGACAGTGGTAATGAAACACCAGAGATGACTGTTAATGCATCAACAGTCATTTCGATTAGTTAACTCTAAATATCCTCCTATTGATTTGTTTGATGATGTTGCTGACATGGATGAGTTTGAAGCTGTTTTTGCCGTTCAGGTATTAACAAATCCTCGCATACAAAATGAGATTGGAGATCTTAATCTGATTTCAAAGGAAGAGATCCCGTTCGGTATTGATGGATGTAGCTATGCAGTTGCACCTTTTATTCATAAATCCAGAAGGAAGCCGATTTTCTGATGGTTCCTATGGGGTGCTTTATTTGGCTGATACTATTGAAACTGCAATTGATGAAACTCGTTATCATCAACAACGTTATCTTCAGCAAATATCAGGGCTTCACTATGACACCATTATTATGCGTAGTTTTAAAGTGACGTTTTCAGGGGGTCTGGTTGATTTACCTCATAGCGCTGATGAGTCGATATACCACCCGCAAGATTATTTGTTATCTCAAAAGCTAGCTGTGCAACTAAGGTCTGTGAACAATAATGGTCTGCAATACCTGTCTGTCAGAAATCAAGGTGCATTATGCTGGGCTCTATTTACCCCAAAGTGTGTTGAGCGTATTTATCAATGTGCTCATTATGAGTACATTGATAATGGAAAAAAGGTTTCAGATATTAGAAAAATATCAAGTATAAGATAATCAGCTACTATTTAAGTTAGCCATAAATAAGAAAGGATTATCAAGTGTTAGCCATAAATCAGCTCTCCATAAAATTGGGAAATACCCAGGCTATCAATGATTTGACACTTGAAATCGGTGAGGGACAGATTTTTGGATTATTAGGGCCCAATGGCGCTGGAAAAACAACGCTGATTCGGGCGATTATGGGGCTGGTACAGCCACAATCCGGTGATTTAACCCTGTTTGGATCTTATCAACCGGGTGTCAGGGATGTGCGTCCATTAATCGGATATATGCCACAACAGCTGGCGCTCTATCCGGGCTTGTCAGTATTAGAAAATGTACTGTTTTATGGACGCATCTATCAGATGAAAGAGTCACAGCTTGCAACACGGGCAAGTGTAGTCATTAAAATGGTAGAGCTGGAAAAGTGGCGTGACGAGCTGATTGTGAATCTTTCTGGCGGGATGGTTCGAAGGGTGTTGCTGGCAACTGCGCTGGTTCATCAGCCTAGACTACTGATTCTGGATGAACCAACGGCGGGTGTTGACCCGTTGTTACGCATCCGCTTTTGGGGCTGGTTTGAGCAGATGGTTTCACAAGGTACCTCAATCATCGTGACCACACACAACATTTCAGAAGCAGCACGCTGTCAGCAGGTGATCTTTTTGCGTAAAGGGGCGTTGTTAACCCGGGGAACACCACAACAGTTAATGACGCAATATCAAAGCCGGGATCTGGAATCGGCCTTTGTGGAAGCAACCAAAGAGCTGGTTAGTAAAGAGGTGGTCTTATGACGATGAAATGGATTGCATGGCGTGTTGTCAGAGAGATCATACGGGATCGCAGGACGGTTGCCTTTTTACTGCTGGTACCACTGGTCGTGATGACCCTGGTTTTTTTTGCCATTGTTGAGGATGAAAGCGTTAAGGTGGGAGTAGTAACCAGAGGGGTTGCCCGCCTGTTTGATATGGAGTTGGTGAATGCGATTGAGCAGGAAGACAACGTCACTATAGTATCGCTAAATATCCCGGACGAAGAGGCGGATAGTGAAATAATTCAGGGGCTGATCCGCGAAGAACTGGTATCACGTCACGCGGATGTAGTGCTCTATATTGATGCGCAATTATTGAATGACCGCTTTGATGGCAAACAGGGAACCATGCATGTCTATATTGAAGGCACCCACCCTACGGTTACTGCAACCGGACTTGGTGCAATTGCAGCATCGATGGACGACCTGGCTGCTTCATTACCCACGGTAATTGATTCTTCCTGCTCGGCATTTTGTGCCGACTCGGTGAATTCGCTTCCAATGGAGATAGAGGAACACTACATATATGGTTCTGGCGACTACCGAATGGTCGATTTTTTCCTGCCAGTGTTCCCGCCATTTTTTGTCTTTTTCTTTACCTTTATACTGGCGACAGTGACGTTTCAGCGCGAACGGGTGAATGGAACCCTGGAACGACTGATGATTGCCCCAATCAACTTTGGTCAGGTGATTGGGGGATATGTCGGCGGGTTTATTATCTTTACCACCGTGCAATCAGTGATCATTTTGACCTATGTGTTTGTGCTGATCAGTTTTCCGATTACATTGATGCAAATAGTCTCTATTGCTGTGATCACACTTTTAATGATGTTGATTGGATTAATGCTGGGGTTGCTTGCATCATTCATGGCACATAATGAATTCCAGGCAGTGCAATTTATACCGCTGGTGATTTTGCCGCAGGTTTTTCTAAGTGACATGATTTGGGATATCAACAGCTTCCCCCTGTTTTTTCAGGTGCTCTCCTATCCTCTACCCTTAACCCATGCCAATCTGGCGATGCGAGAGTTGTTACTTAAGGATTTTTCGTTGTGGCAAATATGGCCCCAGCTATTGATATTGCTTGGGTTTGTGGTAGTGATTTATCTGGCACTGATGCGAATGGGACAAAAAAAAGCGGCACGTTAAGCAGCTAAAAATCTTCCATGTAGTGCCCATCAAGCTCATATTCGTACTCTGCAATAATCTGTGCACCAAATAGCAGGATAATTGCTGCTACTTCAAAACAGAGCAAGATCACGATAGTGGTTGCGAACGTTCCATAGACAATATTGACCACAGAGAGGGTAGATAGATACCAGACAAGGATAGTACGCGAGATTTCCCACAGAGTCGTTGCAGTGACGCCACCAATCACCGCATGGCTCCATGCCAGTTTGCCCGCAGGTAAAATTTTATAAAAGGAGGTAAGAATGACAACCTCGCCTAAAACTCCAAGCAGATACAACGAAACACCTGAGTATGTGGTATCAGGAAGTGATTGAAAGACCGATGCCAATGCGGTTAATAAGACCAGCCCCACCGCCAGAGCAACAATATATAGATAGGGGAGACCAGCCGAGATCATAATGTGACGAGGGTTAACGCGTGAGCGACGATGAAAAATCACCTGCATGGCGCCTTCTAATACACTAAAAGCGAAGGTGCTGAACAACAGTAAACTGATAACACCCAGTATGCCGATCAGTTTCCAGTTATCTATAAAATAGACCAGTTGCTTGATAATGATCTCAACCTGATTCGGAGCAAAGTGTTTCAGGCTTTCAGCCAGGGTTTCAATTAAAGGCTGGGTTTCAAATAGTTGTGACAGAATGACCAGAATCAGTGCCATCATCGGCACCAGTGATAGCAATGCATTGTAGGCAACAGCACCAGCGAGTAAAAAACCGCGGTTTTGGCGAAAGGCACTAAAGGATTTTTTTAACAGTAATAGTGGATGTAAACCCACAAATGTTGTACTCCAGGGCAATAACAAAAAGAAAAAGGATTCGTTTAATCAATAAAGCCGCATTTCAGCGGCTTTAATAAGATGAAAAGTTACCAGCGATAACCAGGATAGCCCCCATAACCATAACCGGGATAGCCCCCATAACCATAGCCAGGGTAGCCACCGTAACCATAGCCGGGATAGCCACCGTAACCATAGCCGGGATAGCCACCATAGCCATAACCAGGGTAACCCCAGGGGCCACCGTAGTAGTCATTATCGTCAAACATCTCTTCAGCCCAGTACATCGGTGTCCAGACAGGCCAGTCGTTATAGCCACCCCAGCCGTTATTGCCCCACCAGGCAAAGGAGTTGCTGGAAGCAGCGAGTAATAGTGCTGCCATAATGATTCTAAATGTATGTTTCATGTGATCCCCTCCCGGTTATCTTTATTATTAACACGGCAAAATTATTAACGATCATTTTAAATGCTTGCATAAATCATAGACTAACTGAAGAAAAATGTTTAGCACTCAATATGTGATTTGAAACGATTTTCAGATGATGGGTGGCTCCTCAATTTCATCCTCCTCATCAATTTCTGCCAAGGTTTCGTTATAGGCTTCAACATTATCGGCTACGGTTTTGACCGCCTGAAATTTGGCAATATGAAACAGCGCATCACCTTCGTTGATTAACGGCAAGCTGGTTTTTCCTATGACTAATCCGGCTGAAGGTGCTACGACCTCTACCTCACTATCACCAAAAGGAGAGTCAATCATTCCCAGCACATCGCCACGTGTTACCCGTGATCCCAGTGCACTAAAAGTTCTGAAGATGCCGCTTTCCGGAGCCCGGATCCATGCGGATGAGCGTGCAATTAGCGGTTCAATTTCAGTTTTGGCCCTATAGCGACTTTTAGGTAGCATCTGAAGTGTTCGCATCACACTAATAATGCCCTTAACACCAGCACGGATAGACATTTCGTCAAAGCGGAGTGCTTCACCCGATTCAAACAGCAGCATAGGGATCCCATGCTCACTAGCCGCCTGTCTAAGGGAGCCATCGCGTAGATCAGAGTTAATAATGACCGGTGTACCAAAGGCTCGTGCCAGGTGTTCAGTTTCAGGATCATCTAGATTTACACGCAACTGCGGCAGATTGCTGCGGTGAATGGCTCCTGTATGGAGATCAATGCCGTGTGTGCAGTTGGAGACTATTTCTTTCATAAACAGGTTTGCGAGTCTGCCAGCAAGCGAACCACGCTCTGAGCCGGGAAAGCTGCGGTTTAAGTCACGTCTATCAGGTAAATAGCGTGAATGCTCAATTACCCCATAGACGTTAACAATGGGTATGGTAATGAGTGTACCGCGAAGACGAGAGAGGCTCTTTTCTTGATGCAAACGGCGAATAATCTCGACACCATTTAACTCATCCCCATGTATTGCTGCACTTATGAACAATGTTGGGCCATCACGACGACTTCGTCGCACATGTATGGGCATTGTAAGTGGTGTATGTGTATGTAACAGCGCTACAGGAAGATCAATACTCACACTACTACCTGGAGGAATGGATTTACCTCCGATAACCAGTGTTTTCATATTAGCCACGACCTTTGGTGCGAGTACGGTGTGGTTTGGCAAATTTCTCTATGAATTCGATGATCATACCAGCAACATCTTTGCCTGTTGCAGCTTCAATGCCTTCCAGGCCAGGAGATGAGTTTACCTCCATAACCAGCGGCCCTCGTTCTGAACGTAAAAGATCAACACCGGCCACATTTAAGCCCATGACTCTGGCAGCCTTAATGGCGGTAGCGCGCTCTTTTGGAGTAATTCTTACCAGTGAAGCAGAGCCACCACGATGCAGATTTGATCGGAACTCGCCTTCAGGTGCCTGGCGCTGCATCGCTGCAACAACCCGATTTCCAATAACAAAACAGCGGATATCTGCCCCACCCGCTTCTTTAATGAATTCCTGAATTAAAATATTGGCCTTCAATCCCATAAACGCCTCTATTACGCTTTCTGCAGCCTTCTTGGTTTCGGCTAATACCACGCCTATCCCTTGAGTTCCTTCAAGTAATTTGATGACCAGTGGTGCTCCACCAACCATTTTGATTAAATCCTGGATGTCGCCGGGTGAGTTAGCGAAACCGGTTTTAGGCATACCAATGTTATCGCGTGAAAGAAGTTGTAGTGATCGTAATTTGTCACGGGCGCGTGAGATAGCAACAGACTCATTTGCCGGGAATACACCCATCATTTCAAACTGACGTAACACAGCTGTTCCATAAAAGGTGATGGAAGCACCGATACGTGGAATAACTGCATCATAGCCTTCGAGTATTTCGCCACCATAATGTAGCTCCGGTTTTGCTGTGGTGCTATTCATATAGCAGCGTAAGGTATCGATAACACGAACCTCATGTCCGCGTGACTCACAAGCCTCTACAAGACGTTTAGTTGAATAGAGTTTTTTATTGCGTGACATAATCGCTATTTTCATAAGAGCCTCTCAGTAAACAATTTTTAGTTTTTCAGGGTCGGGTTTACCCTGGAGATATGAGCCAACAGGATTCACATAAAAATGGTCATTCAGGCCAGTACGTCCGAGTAGCATCCGAAAACGCATGGTATCGCGGTTTGTCAGTGTTACTTCAATGGGCCAGGTAAAATCACCAATGCGGATTTGAGTTTGAATAACGTAGCGCTTTTCGCGGTGGCCACCTGAATCAGTTACCATGCGCTCATCAATAACCTGTGCAGTACAGTATCGAACAATATCAGTGCGTTGTTGAACAGGATGGAGCCCAAATCGTACCATGTTTATCCCCTGATCCTGATATGTTTCAAGCTCAAAAGCATGTAATGCGGATGTGCGCGCACCGGTATCGACTTTTACTTTTATTAACGGAATGCCGAGTTCGGGTAGTTCAACCCATTCACGCCAGCCAATAATTTTGGGGATTTCAATCAAACGGTTTTTCCTTTTTTGTTGTTTTTTTATATCTATGTACTTTATATGATAGCCCAGACTATAGAGCCAATGTAAAAAAAGCACAAAATAGAACGAAATCAGCGTCTTGCTGTCGTATAAAGGAGATGCTAAAGCGGTGATGATCTTGTTCAGGTTCAGCATAATAGTTTTAAGTTACTTTTTTATAAAAAATAATATAATTTGTATGGTTATTGGCGTGAATCATGCTAGTTATTTTAGAATTACGAGGCTTGTTTGATAAAATTGGTTAAGTTGCAGCGCAATCCTTATGATTTGTATAGAGTTATTGTGAATTGTGTATATCATTCGTCTATCCCCTTTGATACGATGCGGGTATAGCAGAGGTAATGTTTGGTTATGGTGAGTAGTAATCGTTTAGCGGCTACTATTGTGGAAATCTAAAAAAGTAAGATTTTAATAATTTTGAACTCCAAATGATGTCTAATAGATTAACAAGGTGTTTTATCGGGTGTTTGCTCATCTTGGGAGTATCTTCTACTCATGCCATCACCTTGGCTGATTACGTTGCGGATGTGATTAATAAACACCCGGATGTGCGGAGACAGGTTCACTACTATCGTCAGGTGGTCCAGGATACTGTGATTGCCTATAAAGGCTGGCACCCGACGATTGATCTAAATATCACCGCAGGTGAATATACCTCATCATCACTGGCAACAAACTTTATCTCGGAAAGCTATAATGCCGGTCAGGTGAAATTAACCCTGAATTACAATCTGTTTAACGGCTTAAACACAGTTAATCAGATAGAGCAAAATGAAGCGCGGCTCTATTCTGCCATGTATGAAGTGTATGACACGATTGATAATACTGCGCTGGAAGCAGTCAAGGCCTATGTTGAACTGATTAAACAGACCCATTTGGTTGAGCTTGCAGAAAAAAATGTCGAATCACACAATCGTATTTTGAGTCATATCAAAGAACGTAGTGAATCCGGTGTTGGTCGAATTTCAGAGGTTGAACAGACTGAGGGACGTGTTGCCAGAGCGCATGCCGGTCTGATTGCACAACAAAATAATTATCAGGATGCGTTATCAACATTCCACAAAATCCTGGGTCGGTACTACGAAGGTGTGGAGCTGGCAGAGCCTGGTTTGCTGGAAAGGCCAGGAAATGATCTGGAACAGGTGATCAGTGAAACCTTGAAAATTCATCCTGCCTTGAAGGTTGCAAAATTTAATGAAGATGCCTCTTACCACGACTACCAGCGCGCAAAAAGTAAATACTTCCCTACCTTGGATCTTCAGGCACAAAAGATTGTAGGTGATGATACGGATTCTGGCTCTGATAACCGGGTAAGCAAGTACAGTATCGTTCTCAGCCTGAATATGAACCTATACAACGGTCGAAATGATATGGCCGATAAACGCAAAAAAGCCAGTGTTATCTATGAAAACAAGGCCTATTTCGACTTGGTCAAACGACAGGTTATGGATCGGTTACGTCTGGCATGGGTTGCAGATCTCGGAATACAAAAAGAGCTGTACTACCTTAATCAACAACTACGTCGGGCAAAGAAAACGGTCGAGCTGTATCGTGAAGAGTTCTATATTGGGCAGCGTGACTTGCTCGATCTGCTTGATGCAGAAAATGAGCTGAATACCGCTGAAATCAGACTTATTGAGTCAAGATATGATGGGTATGCTGCAGTCTATCGTATCCATGAAGGCGTTGGCAGGTTGTTGGAGCCGCTAGGCTTAAAAGTATTGCTTTCAGCAGAGGATCTGACAATCGAAAAGGTTAAGATTGAAGATAATCAGGTCGATGTGATCCCATACCCCATTGATCATGATAAAGATGTGGTGAGAGATGATTTTGATCACTGTGATAACTCATTGGCGTATGAGGATGTTAATCGTTACGGTTGTCGTAAACGTATCCCGATTAATTATGGATATAAAAAGCCGGTTGCACCACAGATTGAACATATCAATTTCAAGTTTGATACAGTTGAGCTGACAGCAGAGTCAATGAAGAAGGTGGATGAAATCCTGTTGCAACTAGATAAATATCCATTGGCTGAAATTGAGTTTTATGCACACACTGATGAACTGGGCAAAAAGGAGTACAACGAGGAGCTTTCCGAGCGTCGCGCACGTGCAATATTACAGCTGCTGATTGACCGAGGAGTAGACGGACGCAGAATCAAGGCGATAGGTATGGGAGAAAGCAACCCCATTGCTGACAATGCCACGCGTTCCGGACAAGCAAAGAACAGACGTGGAGAGTTCAGGATCATCCTCTATTAAGCAGAGATTTTGTTCTGTCTGTTATGGAGATTTTTCAGAACAATAATGGTGAAAATGTGCGGCGTTATTGGGTTTTACTCACAATATGGTTGTTGATAATCCCGTTAAGTCAGTTTGCACAGGTTGCAATCAACTGGATTGAGTTCAGTGTACTAAAAAAACAATACGGTGAAGTTGCATATAATCGCGCAAAAGCTTTGGAAAAATTGCTGATTCGTCTTGAAAAGGCAGATACAGCCACAAAACTCGAAGAGGTGAATCGTTTTTTTAATCGATTTAACTACGAAAGTGATGAAAGCCTCTGGAAACAAAAGGATTATTGGCAGACACCTACGGAGTTTATTGGCATGAATGCTGGTGATTGTGAGGATTATGTCATCAGCAAATATTTTGCACTGAGGGCGCTTGGTATTCCGGATGAAAAGTTATTTCTTACCTATGCAAAAGCAGTTCGAAAAAAATGGCAGTATTGCTCATATGGTTTTGAACTATTTTGATACACCCGATTCAGTACCTCTGGTCTTAGGAAACTATAACCGGAAGATAGTCTCCGCATTAAAAAGAACAGATTTGATCCCTGTATATAGTTTTAATGCCAAATCATTGTTTTTATCAAATTCTGCAGGACTAGGTCAGGCACTTCCAACCAGTAAAATCCGCAATGGAAAATGGGAGCGACTGCTACAAGAGATCAAAAGGATTAAACAATGACCCTTTTTAGGCAGATCGCTATTCTGATATCCCTGGTTTTTATTACCCTATTATTGACGCTAGCCGTGAATAACTTTCGTCAATCAAGTTATTTTTTACAAGGGCAGTTACAAAGCACGGCCAATGATATGGCGATCACGCTTGGAGTCACTATCGCTACAACAGTGAATGAAGATGACATTGCCACTGTCGATACCCTGTTTAATACAGTGTTTGATAGTGGTTATTACACAGCAATTGAATTGAAATCGACAGGTGGGAAAATTATCACAAGCCGTGAGCAACCTATTGTGATTAACGATGTACCATCCTGGTTTATCGAAATGATCGATTTCCCTGTTGTAATGGGCTCCACAAATGTAAATCGTGGATGGATGCCTTATGGTGAATTGCAACTAACACTTCATCCTGGATACGCATACTCCCAGTTATTTAGTACCTTACAAACTATGATGTTGTGGTTTGGCATTGTAGTTACCGCAGGCCTGTTCGCCTTGTGGGGATTGCTTCACTATATCCTTAGGCCACTAGTTGCTGTTAAGCATCAGGCTGATGCTATTCAGGAAAACCGCTTTATTCAACAGGACACCATTCCCAACACCATTGAACTCAAGCAGGTTGTTATTGCGATGAACCGCATGGTTGAAAAGGTTAAAACAGTATTTGATAGCCAAAATGAGACCCTGAATCAATACCACCAGATACTTTATCGGGATCCTTTGACGGGACTGGGTAATCGCCACTTTTTTGTGATGCGCTTGAGTGAAATCTGTGAAAGTGAATTAAGTTCAACGGGATGGCTGGTTCTGATAAATATTCATCGACTTGAGGAGCTTAATGATAAACAGGGACACCAAATGTCAGAAAAGGCAGTTATAACCGTTGCCGATGCTATGCGTAATTTAAGTAGCAAAGAATCAGCAGAAACTTGCTCACGAACTAGAACCAATGAGTTCATGATTTACCTTTATGAAGAGTTGAAGAGTGCACAACATTTTATTAATCAGGTGTTTGAGCAGTTTAAGTCTGAGTTTGAGGGTCAACTTGGTTGTGAAAACCTGTGGTTATATGGCGCACTAACTGAAGTGGAAGCAAATACTAAAGTAGGCAGGGTACTTTCAGATATTGATTACTCGATAGCACAGGCAAATGTCATGGGGCCTTATGCTATTTATCAGGCACAGAAAAACAAAAACAATTTACCACAGGGAAAGATGCAATGGCGCCAATGGCTGGACGAGTCACTGGCACAACACCGTTTTTTTATTGTTTCGCAAACGGTAGAAAGAACTGATCGTTCACTATTTCATCAGGAGCTGTTTGTTCGTTTGAAAGACAGTAATGACACTATTATATCTGCCGGCTCTTTTATGCCGATGGCATCAGCATTAGGCCTGGAGTTTGAAATTGATAAGACAGTTTTTGCGTTGGCAAATGAGCAATCAAAAAGAAACATCCATGATCCTATTGCGCTAAATATTTCATCTTCTGTACTTACAAGTGCAGACGCGCTAGCCGATTTTGAGTTATTTCTTAAAACCTATCATCAGGAAGCGCATGCACCGCTTCACATAGAGATCGCCCACTTTATTCTTCTGCAATACAGCGATATCGCCGAGTATATTGCAGATCTTTTAAGACGGTATAACTGTAAAGTTGGCATTGACCGATTAGATTTGGGGCGCTCTCTGTTACCATTGCAAGTCATTCGTCCTGATTATGTCAAAATAGGTGTCTGGCAACTGGATGATATTACCAATGACCAGATCAACAGTGCATTTCAAGCATTAAAGACACTGGTTGTGGGTATGGATATAGAAATGCTTGCTGTTGGTGTTGAATCAGAGCAAAGTTATTTAAAACTAAAAGAGTTAGGAATTTGTGCAATGCAAGGCGAGTACTTAGGCATACCGCAAGAGGTTGATTCATGAGTGTACAAAAAAAATATGATCCCTTACTGGAAGCCCTAGCTCTTTTTGCCAAGCTTTATTATCGTCCTGTATCGATTGAGTCTCTTATCTCAGGCTTACCCGTTCAACCGAATACTTCCAGTCCGGAAATGTTCAGTATGAATAACTCAAAAGGGATGTTTTCACGTGTGGCAAAACGTGCAGGTTTTGTCTCAAAGCTAATCAAGTCAGATTTAATGGGGATCTCAGAGTTACTCTTACCCTGTATTATCATTCTTAAAGACAAAAAGGCGTGCATCCTAGATTCAGTTGATAAAAAGAAAGGTAAAGCAAAAATAGTACTACCTGAAATAGGTGAGAGTGAACAGTGGGTATCTCTGGATAAACTGGAAGAAATGTATCTGGGCTTTGCCTTTTTGCTGAAAAAGGAGTATCGATACAAAAACCGCCCATTACAATTAATCGAGAAAGATCAGGGACACTGGTTTTTCGGTACGCTTTGGCGCTCCAAGGAGATCTACTACAGCGTTATCATGGCTTCATTGATGATTAACCTGTTTGTTCTTGCCACTCCGATGTTCACAATGAATGTCTATGATCGTGTGGTACCAAATAACGCGATTGATACCTTATGGGTATTGGCTGTCGGGATAGGTTTGGCATATATGTTTGATACGGTGTTGAAATTTATCCGTACCTATTTCCTTGAAATTGCGGGCAAGAAAAGTGATGTGATTATGTCATCCATCATTTTTGAACAGACGATGAATCTGCGCATGGAAGAGTGGCCGACGAGTATTGGGGCATTTGCCAACATATTGCGTGAGTTTGAAACCATCCGAAACTTTTTCACCGCATCCACTATGGTAGCCTTAATTGATTTGCCGTTTGCGGTGCTTTTCCTTTTTGTGATTTTTTATATTGCAGGACCATTGGTGATTGTACCTTTGTTCGTGATTTTGTTACTGGTTCTGTTTAGCTTCTCTTTGGTCAAGCCATTAAGGGAGAGTATTGAAAGTACTTCTGAGGCATCTTCGAATAAAAATGCACTCTTAATCGAAAATCTGCATAACATCACCACAATTAAGACCCTTGGTTCGACTCACCACGCACAGTGGGAGTGGGAAGAGGCAACGGGTGAAATTGCTAATAAATCACTACGTTCACGGCTGCTTTCCAACTCCATTACGGTTGTAACCGGTCTGCTGGTTCAGCTTACAACTATTGGAATCATCGTTTTTGGTATTTATTTGATTAATGATTTACAGCTATCTCTCGGTGGGTTGATTGCAACGACTATTTTATCCGGAAGAACTATCGGACCTATGGCTCAAGTCGCAGGATTAATCACAAGTTACCAACAAACTAAAAATGCATACAATCATCTTGATGAGTTGATGCACAAAGGTGTTGAGCGTCCTGCTGGTAAGCAATTTGTTCGCAGACCAGAATTCAAAGGCTCAATCATGTTTCAGAATCTTGGTTTTACCTATCCCGGAAGTGAAAAAGAGACCCTTACCGGAGTCAACTTAAGGATCAAACAGGGTGAGCATGTAGGGATTATTGGGCGGGTAGGTTCTGGAAAAAGCACGCTGGTTAAACTACTGGTTGGGTTGTATCGTCCGACAGAAGGTAGTTTGAGCTTTGATGATATTGATATCAGCCAGATCGATCCTGCCGATCTGCGACGACAAGTTGCATTTCAATCTCAGGAGGTAGAGCTCCTGCGTGGCACGATTCGTGAAAACATTCTTTATAAAGAGCCACATATCGATGATGAAGCATTATTAAATGCAGCATATGTGGGCGGCGTTGATCTGTTTGTCAATCGTATGCCGATGGGTTTTGACACACCACTTAATGAGCAAGGTGTTGGTCTTTCCGGGGGGCAACGTCAGGCAGTTTCTATTGCACGAACCGCGCTACTTGATGCACCCATACTGATTCTGGATGAGCCTACTAACTCAATGGATAACACCACAGAGACCGAGATTCGAAAAAGATTATTTGAATACACTCGTGACAGGACATTAATACTGGTAACCCATAAAGCCCAGTTACTGGATTTGGTCGAGCGATTGATCGTTGTAGAGGATGGAAGAATTCTTATTGATGGCCCCAAAGAGAAAGTATTAAAGGCCCTTCAAAGCGGTCAGGTGGGAGTCGGATAATGATTGGAACAGATAATGTAAAAAATCGACAACATTACGGTGAGTTTAGTGATGGTGATGTCGAGTATATGAATAGCCTGGCTGCAGCTGTTGTAACACGTAGTCCTCGTTATCTGGTACGAATTGTAATACTTCTGTTTGTATGTCTAATGACATTCATTGCCTGGATGGCATGGGCTGAAATTGACATGGTTGTACGTGCTGAAGGAAAGGTAATTCCCTCCAGCCAGTTACAGGTGATTCAGAGCCTTGAAGGCGGGGTTATAACTGAGATACTGGTTGAGCCAGGCCAACAGGTGGAGATCAATCAGCCTTTAATGAAAATTAGTGATATCTCGTTTTCCAGCTCTTTTGAAGATAATCGGCAGCAATATTTAACCCTGCAGGCTCGCATTACCCGTTTACGTGCTGAGGCTTATGGAAAAGAGTTCCAGGCTGATCCAAAAATAGCAAGCCAGGCACCAGAGCAAATCAGATCAGAAAAGAGTTTATTTGAGTCAAACAAACAGCAAATCCAGGAATCGCTGAATATACTCAATGATCAGGTGAATCAGTTTAATAGTGAAATCACAGAGGTTCAGGCAAAAGAGCGACAACTTAAAAAGAGTCTTGATCTATTAAAAGATGAAATCAACATCAAAAAGCCACTATTGCAAAGCCGTCTTATCAGTGAAGTAGATTTCTTACAGCTTCGCGGCAAAGAGGCGGAGATGGAGGGAGAGTTGGAGGCTATACGACTTTCTATCCCACGTATTCGTTCAAAACGTGACGAAGCAAAGCGCAAAATTAATCAGGCTGAGCTCGACTTTCAAAACAGTGCTAAAAAAGAGCTAAACGAAGCCATTGGCGAAGCAAATCGTATTGTTGAGGCACAGGGTGCTCTGGTCGACAGGGTGGAGCGAACAACATTACGTTCACCGGTTAAAGGCACGATTAAGCAAGTACATAATAATACGGTTGGTGGTGTCATTCAGCCCGGTGAGCCTATTATCGAAGTGGTGCCAAGAGAAGATAACCTAGTGATTGAAGCAAAAGTAAAACCCTCTGATATTGGTGATTTAAATGTTGGTCAATTGGCAAGAATAAAATTTACAGCCTACGATTTTGCAGTACATGGTAGCCTGGAGGGTAGGCTAGACTTAATCAGTGCTGATACTACAACCAATGAGAAAGGGGATAGTTATTATCTCTCCCGCGTATCCATGTCAAAACCCTATTTGGGTGATGAGCGGAAAAAGCTCTATGTAAAGGTAGGCATGGTGAGTGAGGTCGATATTATTACTGGCAAGAAGACGATCCTGCAGTATCTCCTGAAGCCTATTGTCAGAGGGATCCAAAACTCATTAAGTGAAAACTAAGCAGAGAATATGTGGTAGTTTTATCCAATAATAGGACTTAAGTACAATAGATCGCATCACTAGAATAATGCGACTATTATTGACTAATAAGGGGTCTTTATTGTCCATAAATGAAGATAATAAAGAAATGAGAGGTAGATAAGATCAGATGTTGCATAACATAACTAGAGGAATAATGTTGCGCCATAATTAAGTTCTTTACAGACTTATTGCGTAAATAATAACTATGGAACTGTTCCTGCTATCAAAATCTGATTCGTTAATCCAGCATATCGAAGCAATACTTCCGAAATCGCAGAACCTGCGGGTTATTGGTTCACTGAAGGAGGTGCCGTCGAGGGGTAAGGCTGCCTCGCTTTTTCTAATTCATATCGACTCTTTTCAGGATTCTATTGGGGTGATTCTGGATAAACTGTCTAAAAACAAAAAATGGCTAATCGGGCTGGCCAGTAATGAGCCACAGGTCGATGAATTATTAAAGCTCTCATCATGGAATATCAGTGCTTATTTCAATTGTTATATGGCAGATGTTCACTATCGACAAATGATTAAAATGGTAAGTAATGGACAAAACTGGTTTCATCCACAGTTAATGCAGGAGGTGATTCGTCGGGCCAGTGAAAATATGCAAATAAATACGACACAGGCAACTCAAATAGAAAAACTAACCCGGCGTGAGAAACAAATTGCTCAAACAGTTGCAGAAGGTTCAAGTAACAAGGAGATTTCAGTCCTTTTGGGTATTAGTGAAAGAACCGTAAAGGCACATATGACCAGTATTTTTGATAAATTAAATATAAAAGATCGTGTAGGTCTGGCAATTATGATGAATGGTGGACAACAACTACAAAAAAAACGCGCCTAAAAACCTCTTTAATCGGCTATTCAGCCTCCTTTCTTCTCAAAAAATACCAAATTACGACCTTAGTACAATAGATAAGTAGTCTAAAACGAGCTATTAATTCAGTCTAGGATACATGGGGACAGAGCAATGGCTGACAGAGTAATAGGTTACGTAGTTGAATTAAAAGGTGCGGTTCAGGTTCGTACCGTTGATGGCATTATCAAGATATTAATGCAGGGTGATGCTGTCCACGAAGGCGAGGTCGTACTGACGGGTGACGTTTCATTTCTGAAAATCGACTTCATTAGCGGGAAAACGCTGACTGTTGGCGATAATGAGAAAGTTCTCCTGGACGAAACTGTTTCCAGAAATCGTACATTTGCAGAAGCTGAAGTCGATTCAGAAATTGAAAATATGCGAACAGCTCTGCTCACATCTGAAGAGTTTAGAGATCTCGAAGAGTTTGATGCCACAGCTGCTGGAGATGGAAATGATACACCAGGTGCGGATGCAGCAGCAAAGCGTGATATTACGTCCCCAGACTATGCACGCCAAAATGCTGAAGGCTTTGTTGAACGTCAAACTACGGCTTCTGGAGTTAAAGATCGTGATGGTCTTGAAGTCAGTCGCCGCGCAATTGTGTATGAAGAGGTTGCACAAGAAGAGCGGCCTATCGAAGATCAAACTATTGCTGTTCCCTCGGCTCTGGTTGGAATCACAGCAGAGTCAGCCAATGTAACAGAAGGCGGAGTTGCATCACTATCAATTAGTGTTAGTGAGGTCCCATCATCAGATGTTGTGATTAGTTTGCGTTATAGTGGAACATCCGTCGATGGAAAAGATTTCACTCAAATCGCATCAGCTGTTATTCCCGCTGGTTCGCAAAGCACAACAGTCAATCTGCCAACACTAGAAGATGTTTATGCAGAAAATATCGAAACGATCGTAGTTTCCATCAACCGCGTAAGTGGTGGAGAGTTTACCCAAATATCAGTAGACCCTACCAATAGTGCCGCTACCATTTCAGTTTTAGATAATGCTAATGGCGTAACCAAAGTAAGTCTGTCAGCAACCGCAGTTATTACAGAAGATGACACGGCCATTACTTATACTGCAAGCGTCGATAATCCCACAGCAACTGGCATGGAAGTAACCTTATCTAATGGTGTGGTGGTGACCATACCGGCAGGTATGAGTAATGGAAGTAACACCTTATCTGTAACAGCTAACTCAGATGTATATAAAGAATCAGATAGTACTGTAACCGCATCCATCAGCAGTACCAATGGAGGTGGCTATGAGGTTGTGGTTATCGATACAAGTCAAGTCTCTACCAATGTTGTGGATAGTATTGATACCACTACAGTTTCATTAAGTGCCACTCCCTCAATTACAGAAGATGACACTTCAGTTACTTACACTGCCAGTGTTGATAATGCACCTGAAACAGATCTGTTGGTGACTCTGGATAATGGTGTAGTAATTACGATCTTGTCAGGTCAAACATCGGGTACAGCCAATTACTTCATCAGTGCGGATGCAGATGTTTTTTCAGAGGCAGATACTACCATCAATGCTTCAATTGCCAGCACAGCGGGTGGAAATTATGAATCATTGAGTATTGATACAACAACAGCAATTACAACTGTTAGTGACAGTATCGATACAGTAACACTTAATATCTCAGGACCGGTAACAGTAAATGAAGGTAATGTTGCTACCTATACCGTCAGTGTAGATAGTGCACCCGAAACAGATTTACTGGTTGATGTCGTGACAGCTCATGTCACAACAGATAATGGAGATCTGACCCCGGTAACGACGACCGTCACAATCGCTGCAGGTACAACATCTACGACATTTGGTGTTTCTACAATACAAGATGGCATTGCTGAGGGTGACGAAAACTTTGATGTTTCTGTTGCATATAACAGTGGCGGTAACTATGAAAATTTGGTGCTGGGAACCAGTTCAGTTTCAACGACCATACAGGAGACAACTTCAGTAACTCCAGATACAGCCACGGGCGATGAAGACACGAACATAACTGGTAACGTTCTCACGAATGATAGTGATACTGTCAATACCCTTAGTATTTCCAGCTTCAGAGTCAGTGGTGATGGTAATTCCTACAGTGGTGGTAATACAGCAGCCGTTATGGGTGGTAGTTTTACTTTAAACACAGACGGAAGCTATACATTTACACCTGCTGCTGATTGGAATGGTTCGCTACCAACTATTACTTATGTCACAAATACAGGCTTTAGTAGTACGCTAGATATTTCAGTAACCCCTGTAAATGATGCCGCTATAGTCAGCTCGGCTTCGATCCAGCTAGATGAGACTGACGCAGTCCTGAGCACCACAGGCACCCTGACCAGTACTGATGTCGACAATGCCGATAACACCTTTACGGCTGCGACCATCGTCGGCACCTACGGTACCTTCAGCATTGATGCCAATGGCGTCTGGAGGTACACCACCATTGACGCAGTCAACCAGCTCAATGCCGGCCAGGTCGTGACCGAAACCTTTAACGTCACCAGTGTTGATGGTACTGCCTCAAGTGTGACCGTTCAGATTGCCGGCAGTGAAGATATCGCCACCTTAAGCAGCGCCACCAGTAACCTGACCGAAACCGATGCGGTACTCACCACCGGCGGCACTCTGACCGTAAGCGATCTGGATGGCACGCCAGCGACCGTGGTCGCGCAGAGCGGTAGTGCCGGCAGTTATGGCAGCTTCAGCATTGATG
>RRYU01009963.1_pt1 | contig 146875 bp, 140 predicted proteins | sample 2162651 | NCBI WGS metagenome assembly RRYU01 (sample SAMN10267283, study PRJNA491782) | microbial mat metagenome | isolation source: biomat in the production well | place: Japan: Minami-Kanto gas field, natural gas well KTG3 | collected 2017-06 | reverse complement strand
CCCCCCCCTGCTCACGGGATGGCCCTTCTTACTGAGAAAGCCATCCCGTTTTTTATTGCCCCACAACACTTTCCAGACCTTTAGCTTTTTTTTGCTCGTGGTATGATAATTGTTTGTTGGCACCTGTCTGGTCCCTTCGGGAGAGGGACCATTCAGGGAGAAGCAAATGATTAAGGCACTGGACAGCAGCCGTCAGGGCATGCAGGTGAACCTGCGCCGCCATGAGGTAACCGCTAACAATCTAGCCAACGCCAACACTCCAGGCTTCCGCCGGGAGCTGGCTCACGTTACCGCTGTGGAGCGCCCGTCGCCCATGACGGCCGGACAGGCAACTCAACTTCCCGCACGTGAACTGGTTGTGGAAGGTGCTCCCCATTTGGGTGGGGGCGCTCTCAATGCTACCGGCAATCCGCTGGATGCAGCCTTGGCCGGTAAAGGTTTCTTCCAGGTGCAATCTCCCGAAGGACCGCGACTCACTCGCGATGGTTCCTTCACCCTCGATTCCCAGGGCGTGCTCACCCACAGTTCGGGTTATCCCGTGATGGTGGACGGGGGCAGCGTCCAACTCTCCGACATACCCAGCATCCTTCCCGACGGCACCATTTTGAATGGTGAAAATCCAGCGGGACAGTTGAGCATCGTGGGCCTCGGAGAGGGCACTCAACTATTTCGCGACGGCGAGAACCTGTTCCGGGCCGAAGGCGGCACCGAGGAATTGGAAGCCGGCGAAGTGCAGGTGGCCTCGGGCTTCTTGGAAGGTTCGAACGTGGATCCCATCCGCGAGATGGTGAACATGATCCAAGCCTTTCGAGTTTACGAACTGAACCAAAAAGCGGCCCATGCCGCCGACGAGACACTGCAGATCGCCGTCAATCGCGTCGGATCCATTCGCTAGACAGATTTGAAAGGGAGATGACCCGCCTATGATGAGAGCGCTTTCTACATCCGCCAGCGGTATGCGGGCCCAGCAGATATTCGTGGATACCATCGCCCACAACCTGGCCAACGTGAACACCACGGGTTTCAAGCGTGGTCGCGTTGAGTTTCAAGATCTTCTCTATCAAGTGGTGCAGCCCAACGCCAGTCAGGCGGCCGGAGGCGACCTGAAGCCCATCCAGGTGGGACATGGTGTTCGTCTTGCGGACATTAAACAGATTTTCACCCAGGGACCCACTCAGGTGACGGGTAACGCCCTGGATATGGCCGTCAACGGTGACGGTTTCTTCCGCGTCGAGATGCCCGATGGCAGCTACGCCTACACTCGGGATGGATCCTTTGCTCTGAGCAGCGAGGGGCAGGTGACCACTTCGGGCGGTCTGGCCGTTGCGCCGGGCTTTGAACTGCCCGAGGGAGCCACGGAAGTGGCCATCGGACGCGAAGGCGAGTTCAGTGTGAAGGTTGCCGGTGAAGAAACGGCTCAGGAACTCGGTAGCATCGATCTCTACCGTTTCGCCAACCCCGCGGGACTCAAGGCCATGGGGAACAACCTCTTTCTGGCCACGGAGAACAGTGGTGATGCTCAGGAAGGAACCGCCGGTCGGGATGGTTTCGGATCCATCGAATCGGGCATCCTAGAGACCAGCAATGTGAGCGTTGTGGAAGAGATGATCAGGCTCATCGAAGCCCAGCGCGCCTACGAATTGAACTCCAAGTCAATCCAGACATCCGAAGACATGCTCGCCGTTGCGGGCGGACTCAAGAGATAAGCCATGAAGCGAATCACACTACTGCTGCTTCTCAGCTTCTTTGCGCTGACGGCTTTCGCCGAGAGCCTTCAGTTGAAGGAGCGGCATGTCTGCGATAAGGCAGAGGTCCGTCTGGGAGATCTCCTCTATGAAGGAAACCTGGCTCCTAATGCTGAGCGAGTTGTCTGCGAGGCTCCCAAACCGGGTAGTGCAGTAAGCATGAGCCGTGCTCGTCTGCAGCGTCGTCTTTGGGATCTGGGTTGGCGCGGTAATCTGGAAGGACCCGAAACCCTGCGCATAGAGACACCTGGCGTGTCTCTTTCCATGGCGCCTCTCATGGAGACGGTCAAAGAACATCTTTCAGGTCAGCTCGAGAAAGATGGCCTTCGTCTGGATGGCGACATCAAGGGTTGGGTTGAAAGGATTCGTCTTTCTGACTCCCGCATTCGCTGGAATTTGGAATTGCGTGGAAAGCCCGGATTCAGAAACCGGAGTGCATCCCTTCAGATTGAAGATTCAAAAGGATTCCAGGAGAGCATTCTCCTGCGATTCCATTGCCGCATGCCGATGACGGTGGCCGTGGCCGCCTCGGATCTCAAAGAGGGCGAAAGCCTGAAGACTTGGGAATACGCAGAGCATGATGGTTTCTTCCTGGATGGAGATCCGCTGGATCCGGAAGTCCTTCAGGATGCGGTCTGCAAAAGAAAAATCGAAAAAGGAAGTCCCCTTACAACTCGCAACCTGAGAGCCGGTCTTCTCGTTCGCGAGGGTCGTGAAGTGGAAATCCATCTTTGCCGCGGTCCTGTAACCGTCACGCTCATGGGTGTGGCTCAGGCCGATGGCGCTCTGGGCGAGCGTGTTTCCGTCCGTCATATGGACAGTGGCGAACTACACCGTTACCGCGTTACCGGCCAAGGGCGTGTGTCGCCCAGCTATGTGAACCTTGAAGAGGAGTCCTCATGAATCGGCCCCTGTTCGTGATTCTTTGCACCTTTGCTCTGCTGAGCACGGCCAGTGCCGCCTCCCTGTGGGATTCAGGTGGCGGAAGTCTTTACTCCAATCAGCGCGCGCATAGGGTGGGAGACATTTTAACCGTCCAAATATTTGAAAGCTCGGCCGCCAGCAGCGATGCGCAAACGGGCACCGAAAACAAAACAGAAATCGGTGGCGGTCCTGGTGAAGGTCTTCTGGACTTCATCTCCCTTTGGGGGCTGACCAGCGAAAACGCTTTCGAGGGCAAGGGCAACACCAGTCGCAAAGGGCAGTTAACCGCGACCATGAGTGTTCGGATTGTTGAAGTGATACCGGGTGAGCAGTATCGCATCGAAGGAACCCGTTCGGTGAAGCGCAATGGCGAGGAAGACAAGATGCTCGTTACAGGTCTCATTCGTGGCCGCGATATCGGCCCTGACAATACGATCATCTCCAGCGCCATCGCCGATGCGATCATCGTTTACGAGGGAACCGGTGAAATCGCTCAGGGGCATCGCCCAGGCGTCATTACTAAAATCGTCGATTGGATTTTCTAAAGGATGAATATGCGGAAGACTTTGCTCATCACTTTGGTTTCGCTCTTCACCTTGGGAGTCCTTGCGCCAGGTGCCGGTGCATCACGCATCAAGGACATCGCGCGAGTGAATGGCCTGCAGGGCGACCACCTCATTGGTTATGGCCTTGTGGTGGGCCTCGGAGGAACCGGCGACGGTAAGCGTACCGGATTCACCACTCACTCGGTGGCGGGCATGATGGAGAAGTTCGGCATCACACTGGATGCTGAAGAAATCCGCATGAAAAACGTGGCCGCGGTCATGGTCACCGCCAGTTTGCCTCCGGGAAGCCGTGCGGGCGGGCAGTTGGATGTCACCGTTTCCAGCGTGGGGGATGCCACAAGTCTGGAAGGCGGCATCCTGCTCATGACGCCCCTGCTCCGCGAAACTGACGGTGAGCAATACGGTGTGGCCCAAGGTCCCATGAGCATCGGTGGTTACAACGTCGAAGGCGGAGAAGGAAACTCCTCGCGCAAGAACAACAGCAATGTGGGGCGCATTCCTGCAGGTGCGACATTGAGCCGCGATTTTCCGGGCCAGTACATCCGTGACAATCGCGTAGATCTCATGCTCTACAGCCCCGACTTCACCACGGCGTCCAATCTGGCCAACAAGGTGAACGAGCGTTTGGGCGAGGGCTTGGCGGAAGCCCGCGACGCTTCCCGCATTTCGATCTGGATTCCCAAGGAATACGCACACAACAACATTGGCTTCATTAGCGCACTCGAAAATCTTGAAGTTGCCACGGATCGGGCGGCGCGTGTGGTCATCAATGAGCGCACTGGCACCGTTGTGGTGGGGCAGCACGTCACGATCAAAGACGTGGCCATTGCTCATGGAAATCTCAACGTAGAAATAAAAACAGGTATGACCGCCAGCCAGCCCGCGCCATTTGGTCAGGGCCGCAGCCTGCTGGTGCCTGATGTGAGCACCAATGTTCAGGATTCTTCCGGGCAACTTGCCATGGTCGAAGACGGAAACACGGTGGAGAAGGTGGCTCAGGCTCTGAATGAATTGGGCGTGAGTCCCCGCGACATGATTTCGATCTTCCAAGCCCTCAAAGCAGCCGGCGCACTCGAAGCCGAGCTGTTGATCATGTAGGAGCGCCATGAAGAGCCTTGAAAACAGCACGGCCAGTTTCCAAAACCTGGCAACCCTGAAAACGGAACTGCGCACACCTGGCAGTCTTCCCCAGGGACCGGGCAAAGAGGCTCTCAAGGAAGCAGCCCAGGATTTTGAGGCGCTTTTCCTTCGACAGCTTTTGTCGAGCATGCGGCGCACGGTTCCCGAGGGGGATCCAGACATGAAGGGCCCGGGCATGGAGATCTACGAAAGCATGTTGGACGCGGAATTCGCCAAGCACATTTCCCAGAGCGGGCGAGGCTTAGGTCTGGCCGACATGCTCATGAAGCAATTCGAAAAGGCAGGGGTGAGCCATGAGGAATGATCCGACAGCCTTGAGAGAACTGGACGGGCTGCTTCAGGAGGAGATTCGTTGCTATGGCCGTCTCCTGGTCGCCATGGATCGTCATCTGCTCGCTCTGAGAAATCAGGATGCCCTGGAGATCGGCGAGGCCATGCAGGCGAATTTGGAATGCGTGGAAGCAGGCAGAGATGTTGGCCTGCGTCGAGTGACGCTCACCGGCCGGCTTCTTAGTGAAGCAGGCCATCGCGCTGATTCGGGCATCGAGGAATTACTCAAGAATTACGCGGATGACGTGACCCAGCCGCTGCGGGAGAAACTAGATGGAATCAGCAGGCTTGGACGCGATATCCGCATCATAAATGAGCGCAATCGTGCGCTTGCCGAACATGGACTGGATCTGTTGCGGGGTGATTTCCGCATCTTGGCCGATCTCGTGGGTGAAACCTCGGATCGACCGGGTGAAGTCGGTGCCAGCGGCAAACTCCTATCCATGCGGGCTTAAGGGGAGAAGGCAATGTCCGGACTCTTCGGAATAATTGAAACAGGTAAGAACGCGCTGTTTGTTCAACAATCGGCACTTCAGATCCTGAACCACAATGTGTCCAATGCATCCACGCCCGGCTACAGTCGCCAGCGCGTACTCATGGGTGCCCGTACAATTCTGGGCAACATGGGATGGCCCAGTGGCGATGGCGTGGAAGTGCTCGGTGTCCAGCGGGTGACCGATCAGTTCATGGTCAGTCGTCTGGGAAGAGCTGAGGCGGCACTGGGTGAACAGCATGCCCTGGTCTCCGGCTACGACATGCTTGAACTCACCTTTGCCGAACCCGTGGACGACATTTTGGGCGAGACAAATCTAGGCGACTCCATCACCTCCTTCCTGGATTCCTGGCAGGATGCTCTCAATCCTGAAAACGGTGATGGCTCGGGGGACATCCGTTCTCTCATTCTCGAGTCGGGGCGCATGCTCGTGCGCAGGTTTAACGACCGCGATTCCGAGATGGTCTATCAAAGTCAGCTTCTGGAAAATGAAGTGAACGTGGCGGTCACTCAGGCCAATGGGCTTATGGATGAGATCGCCAGGTACAACAGCGAATTGGTGGGATCACCGCTTTCGGAGAGCGCGCGGGGTAACATTCTGGACGCGCAACAGTCCGCGCTCTTCGAACTTTCAGCCATCACCGGTGCCGAGTGGAGTCAAGCAGAGAGTGGCGTGGTGACGGTGCAGATCGGCACACGAACTCTGGTGCAGGGCAACAGGGCCACCGAACTCAGCGTGGCCTTCGAACGTGGCTCGGGAAGAACGGCCGTGGCGAGTGTGCATGTGGCCGGCGAAACCCAGGCCGTGGATTTCCCCGCGGGCAGCATGCGAGGCCATCTGGAAATTCTCAATGAGCGCATTCCGGAGTTGCTGGACCGCCTCGATACCTTGGCGGGAGCCATCATCGAAAAGGCTAACGCCATTCATCAGGATGCGGGTGGCGCTTCGGGTGGTGGCGTGGATCTGTTCACCGGCAGCGATGCTTCGACAATTAGCGTGAACGAAGTATTGGATCAGAACCCCGAACTCCTTTCCACCTCGGGAACCTTATCCGACGGCCGAAGCATCGCCGAGGCCATTTTCGATCTGCACTTCGAAAGTATGTCGGGTGGCAGCGGCGACACTCTGGAAGATTACTACGCCGCGACCATCGGTACCCTGGGCGCCAAGAGCGCCACAAGCAGGCAACTTTTCGATTCTTCCCTGCGCTTCAAGGAAGGCGTGCAGGACCGTCTCGAGTCCGTGTCAGGTGTCAGTCTCGATGAAGAACTCGCCAACATGATGATGGTGCAGGCGGCCTTCCAGGCTTCCTCGCGCGTTATCGCCGTGGCCGATTCCCTTCTCGATTCCATCCTGGCGACGGTCTAAGGAGGATTATGCGAGTAACCCACGCCATGCTGAATCGTCAGCTCATGACCGGCGCCTCTCGCGCCTATGAGCGAATGGCGGGCCTGGACATCAGCCGGCGAATTACACAGCCCAGCGACGATCCGGCGGGGGCGCAGCGCATGGTTCAGTTGCGCGGGCTTATCAGCCAGAACGAACAGTACCAGAGCAATTCCGATACGGCTTATCGCTGGCTCTTGGCGGCGGACACTTCGCTGTCCAGTCTGGGTGAGAATTTCCGCTCGGTTCGTGAACTTGCCCTGACGGCGGCTGATGGTTCTTTGGAAATGGAACTGGAGGGCATCCTCGAATCCCTGAACAGTGCCATCGATCAAATTCTCGACCTGGGCAACACGCGCATCGGGAACTCCTATCTCTTCGGCGGCAGCCGGACCCAGGCAACTCCCTTTGACATGTACGAGGGCGGCATCGGCTACCGCGGCGACGATCAGGTACTTTCCACATCCATCAGCACGGGTCTCTCCCTGGATTACAACGTTTCGGGCGAAACCCTATTTGGTGGAGAACTTCCCTTCCTCGATGGGACGGAAGATTGGGACGCCAAGCTAACCTGGGACACGGAGATCGCGCGCCTCTTCGACGGTAAAGGCGCAGAGCTCGGCATGATTCGCATCACCGACGGTGCGGGAACCAGTGTGAGCCTGGACCTCAGCGGCCTGCGAAGCATGGGAGATTTGAGAGACGCCATTCAGAGCGCCTTCCCGGGCATGACGGTAGAGATCAACGAGGATCGAAACCTTCTCATCGAGGGCACGGGGCCCATCACGGTGGAAGATCTTCAGGGCGGCCTCACGGCTCAGGCTCTGGGCATCGATGGCACTCACAATTCCGGACACATCATCAGCCGCGATCTGGATCCGGCCCTGACCGAGGATACCCTCCTCGAAGATCTCATGGGCATGGACATCACCTTGGGGAAAATCCAGGTAGCCGTGGGCTATGACGCGCTCTTCGATGAACTCGATCTTTCCTCGGCGGAATCGGTGGGGGACATCATCAATCTCATCGAAGGTGAATTCCCCGATCTGCGTGTTGAGATATCGCCATCGGGCAATCGCCTGGCGATCACTTCCGATAGCTTTACACCCTTCGAAATCAAGGGCTTCGAGGATGATTTCACCGCATCGCTCATCGGACTCGAAGGCAAGGGCGTGCCCATGCGTCCCCTCGAGGTTCTATTCGAACTGCGGGAAGCGGTTGAGAGCGGTGACCAGCAGACGGTTCAGAGTCTCCTGTCGGAAATTGAAGCCGTGCAGAAGCACATCACCGATGTTCACGGTGCCGTGGGCAGCCGCCTAGCCATGGCCGAAGGGGCCAAGACCACCTTGGAAATGAAGAATCTCCATCTCACCGACACCCTATCTCAGCTCGGTGACGCGGATCTCAGCGAAACACTCATGCTTTATCAGAACGCCGAAGCCAGTTATCAGGCATCCCTGATGTTGGCTTCAAACATCTACCAGCTCACGCTGGCGAACTTCCTATAGTAGAGAGGTAGACCGAATGATCATCAAGGATACAATCTTCGGAGACATCCAGTACACGGAAGAGGATCTCCTTCTTCTCCCTCTGGGCCTGGTGGGCATGCCTCACCTGACGCGTTTCCTCATTCTGGATTTCGAAGAAGAGCATGCTTTCAAGGCGCTCATCAGTACGGAAGAGCCGGGCATCAACTTCCTCATCAGCGATCCACGGAACTTCCGCAGTGATTTCGATTTCTCTCTGCTTTCGCCCACGCGTGAAGCGCTTAAGGTTGAGAAGGATGCGGACCAGGCTATCTTCGTGCTCTGCACCTGGCGCGGCAAGTTCGATAACACCACGGGCAATCTGCTTGGACCCATCGTGGTCAACGTGAAATCACGTAAAGCCATGCAGGTCATTTTGGAACGTGGTTCTTACACCACTCATGAAACTCTGTCTTCCATGGCGGATGATAGTGCGGAAGTTCGGGTTGAAGCCAGCGGCCTCAAGGTTGGCTGATTGGGAATTCACCAAGCACACAGGAAGGAGCCGACGTGCTGGTATTGAGCAGGAAGCGCGACCAGAGGATCATGATTGGAAACAATGTCAGGCTTACCGTAGTCGATGTTCGAGGCGACACGGTGCAACTGGGCATTGAAGCGCCCAAGGAAATTCCGGTCTACCGTGAGGAAATCTACAAGTCCATCCAAGAGGCCAACCAAGACGCCCTCGATCAGAAGATGCCAAGGCCCGAGGAGCTTGGAAAAGTGAAGCCCATGAATCGAAAACCGAGGTGAATGGAGTTTATCTAGCGAAAAAGGTCTGAATTATTTTCGGGATCATTGCATCTCAAAAGTGATTCCCATTTCCTAAGCTTTCCCAGATTGTCCAATCGCGTCCGGCCGGATCGCGCAAGTCCAAAATATACTTAAAGATACGCGGGTTCCATCCGATACCGCATTTAACCGCAAAGGCACGGATGCCAGCGGTACCTGGAATTCCTGGAATCCCGCCCAGTGGGCGGAAAGCTTAAGGAGAAGCTTTAAATGTCCTTCAGAATCAACAACAACATCTCCGCAATTAATGCTCACCGACTCCTGGCTCGGAACGACTCTCAGATGAGTAAGTCCCTGGAGAGGTTGAGCTCTGGCTTGAAGATCAATTCTGCCGGAGACGACCCCGCCGGACTGGTTATCTCAGAGAACATGCGTGCCCAGATCACGGGTCTCAACCAGGCCATCGAGAACAGCGAGTTGGCCACAACCATGGTTCAGACCGCTGAAGGCGCTCTTACCGAAGTGCACGCTCTGCTTAACAGCATGCGTGAACTGGCGCTCCATGCGGCCAACGAAGGCGCGGTAAGCGCTGCGGACCTTGCGGCGGATCAGGCTGAAATTGAGAACGCTCTCAGCACACTTGGCCAGATCGCTGACAATACTCAGTACGCGACCAAGAAGCTGCTCAACGGCACCGGCGGCACCACGGGTACGGTTCTGGATGGAACCGCGCAGTTTGTGGGCGCCAGCGCTGCAACCACTTCCGGCGAGTACACCATTGCCGTGACCACCCAGGCCGAAAAGGCCGCCGTGGTGACGGGCAACTCGGCCGCTATCACCAGCATCGCTGCTGATGAGACCCTGACCATCGTGAACAACACTACCGGTATGACCGTGACGGTTGATCTCGAAGCCGGGGACAATGCCCAGACCATCGCCGACAAGATGAACGCCGTGACGGACATCACGGGTTTGGTCGTTACCACTGATGGTACGGACATCACCGCCACCAGTGAGGCATATGGTTCGGCCGCTGACTACACCATCTACACCGATACTGCCGCCGTTGACGGTACCCAGAGTGGCTTCGCCGCTGCTGGTACCAGTGACACGGGTGTGGATGTTGTGGGAACCTTTACCTTCGACAGTACGGCCTATCAGGCCACTGGCGTGGGTGCCGTGCTCACGGGTCGGGCGAACACGCCGGCTCAGGGTCTGCAGGTTCACTACAGTGGTGTTACGGGTGCTGACGTTGGAACCGTGCAGGTTTCCAACCAATCTCTGACCTTCCAGATCGGCGCCAATGCCGGACAGACCGCCGAGGTTTCCTTGGCCGATATGTCCACGCGCCGTTTGGGCCGTGGTCTCGATTCCGCCTTCGGTGGAACTAACCAGTTCGGTGCTCTGTCGGAGATCAGTGTTCTGGACGCGGACAAGGCCACCGATGCTCTTGGTATCATCGACAAGGCCATCGCGGACGTGAACGCGGTGCGTGGTGAGCTGGGCGCCTTCCAGGGCAACACCCTGGAAAGTGGTCTGAGCAACCTTCGCGTGGCGCAGGAAAACCTGATCGCCGCCGAGTCGGTCATCCGTGACACGGATATGGCCGCTGAAGTTGCCAGCTTCACCCGAGGACAGATCCTGGTGCAGAGTGCGACGGCCATGCTTGCGCAGGCCAACTCCGCTCCGAGCATCGTTCTGTCGCTGCTCTAGATCAATTAGGACGGAATCCGCAAGGATTCACCCCTGAGATCAAAAACTCCCCCTCTTCGGAGGGGGAGTTTTTTGTTGTTTGGGTACTGAGCATTAAGTCCACCCGGGTGGACAGTCCCATAATTGTGGTTCATGCCATGGCTAATAGCCGATCCTACAGTTCCATGTGGTCTGCTCGGAAGCCGAATCGGGCAGTGTAAAGGTGTGTAAGCTCTTGAAATAGTACGAGAAGGCCCATGTCGGTGAGAAGCATCTCAGGAAGTGTCGTTTTTTCTAAATAGTCTGCTGAATTCCCCTCAAGTTTCTACCGTTCCCTCCGATACCTCATACATCCTCAAGGCACGGAGGCCATGAGGGTGAGATTACCAGGGAATCCGCCTGGGGCGGAAAACTGAGGAGAAGCTTTCAATGTCATTCAGAATCAACCACAACATTTCCGCGATCAACGCGCATCGCATCTTGTCGCGGAATGACTTCGAGATGAGTCGCTCCTTGGAGAGGCTGAGTTCGGGTCTGAAGATCAACACGGCCGGCGATGACCCCGCAGGCCTGGTAATTTCCGAAAACATGAGGGCTCAGATCACGGGATTGAACCAGGCCATCGAAAACAGCGAACTAGCTGTGACCATGGTTCAGACCGCAGAAGGAGCGCTTACCGAAGTTCATGCACTACTCAACAGTATGCGTGAGCTGGCCCTACATGCGGCCAATGAAGGAGCTGTGAGTTCCGCGGACCTCGCCGCCGACCAGGCGGAAATTGAGAACGCGCTCAGCACCCTGACCCAGATTGCGGAAAACACCCAGTATGCCACCAAGAAGCTGCTCAATGGAACCGGTGGCACCACGGGAACCATTATCACCGGTGACGCCGAATTCATGGGAGCCAACGAGCTCACCGAATCCGGCGAGTACACGGTGGATATCACAGTGCAGGCTGAAAAAGCTGCCATGGTCACGGGTAACTCGGCAGCAGTCGCCGGTATTGCCGCCGATGAAATGTTGACTTTGGTGAATAACACCACGGGTCTCACTGTTACCGTCGATCTGGAAGCTGGCGATAATGCCCAGACCATCGTCGACAAAATCAACTACTACAGTGATGTCACAGGTTTGGCGGCAAGTACCGATGGTACGGACATCACAACCACAAGCTCTGAGTATGGATCAGCTCAGGACTACACGATTTACTCCGACACCGAAGCGACTGATGGTACTCAGAGCGGATATCTGGCCGCAGGTACTAGTGATACCGGTGTAGATGTCGCGGGCACATTCACTTTCGGTGGCACCACCTACCAGGCCAATGGCGTGGGGGCTGTGCTAAATGGCCGCTCCTTTAGTCCCGCGAATGGCCTGCGGGTTTATTACAGTGGCGCCGTCGGCGCTGATGTAGCCACCGTACAGGTGTCCAATCAGTCTTTGACTTTCCAGCTAGGCGCCAACTCCGGACAGACGGCCAACATTTCCATGGCCGATATGTCCACACGTCGTCTGGGAACAGGATTGGACGCTCGTTTCGACGGAGTCAATCAGTTCAAGAGCCTGGCCGAGATCTCATTGCTTAGCTCGGAAGAGGCGAGCGATGCCATCGCGATCATCGACAAGGCTATCGAAGATGTTAACGGCGTGCGCGGTGATTTGGGCGCCTTCCAGGGTAACACCCTGGAGAGCGGTCTGAGCAACCTCCGAATCGCGCAGGAAAATCTCGTGGCTGCGGAATCGGTAATCCGCGACACGGATATGGCGGCTGAGGTCGCGAGCTTCACGCGGGGACAGATTCTGGTTCAGTCCGCCTCCGCCATGTTGTCTCATGCCAATGCCACCCCGAACATCGTCCTTCAGCTACTCGGCTAGAGGACGCGGCAGAAACCAGGACATTCCAGGTAATCATGAAGATCCCCCCTCCCCAGGAGGGGGGATCTTTCCATGGAAAGGACTCAAGAAGTAGCTCGAAACGACCGATATCGGAGTGAGGCCCGCCTTGGGCCTGGGAGAAGATTTCAAAGGAGCGAATCATGGTTGGATCGAGTTCTATCTCCGGGCTTGTCAGTGGCATGGACTGGCAAACCCTCGTCGATCAGCTCATGGAAGTTGAGCGGCGCCCTGCCTATTTACTGGAATCGCGCATTGCGCAGAATCAGATCAAGCTATCCAGCTATGACGCCCTGGAATCGACTCTAGCGAGCTTGAAAGCCAAGGTAGACTCCCTACGTCTCCGCACTGATTTCGACGACATGGTGGGCAGCGTAAGCCACGACAGCCTGATCTCAGCAACGGTGGCCGATGGAGCCGCCGCAGGCACATATAGCCTGTCAGTGCAGCAGATCGCACAGAATCATCAGATCGTGAGCCAGGCCTTCGTGGATCCGGAAGATTCATTGGGAACGGGCACGGTGAGCATTCTCATCGGCGACGATCAGGTTCTTGAAGTTACTTTGGGCGCCGGTGAAGACAGTTTGCAGGAGTTCGTGGACGCGGTGAACGAGGCGGGGGTCGGAGTGTCGGCCAGCCTCATTCAAACCAGCGACACCGAGACTCCCTGGCAGTTGATCATGACCAGCAACGAGCCGGGGGCCGACAATGTTATCGGCGTGGAGGCCGATCTCACCGGTGGATCCGGACTCATCTTCGGTAGCGTGGAAGCGGTGGTGGTGGGGGGCATATCCGGTAGTAGTTCCGTGACTAGCGGCGGTAACTATAGCGGAAACATCGACGATACTTTCACCTTCACCGTGGAAACCGGCGGTACCCTGGGCACCGACGAGATCACCATCGGCTGGGAAAACACCGAGGGGCTCACGGGCACCGTGACCATTCCCGCCGACTACACGCCGGGCGATACGGTTTCGGTTCACGGCGGAATGACCTTGAGCTTCTCGGCAGGTACCTTGGTTGCCACCGATAACTGGACCGTCGACACCCAGAGTTCAACGATTCAATCAGCTCAGAATGCCCTCCTACATTTCGGTTCTTCCAGCGGTGGATCCGATCCCTTGGAAATCGTGAGCAGCGACAATTCCATATCCGGGCTCATCCACGGTGTCACTTTGAACCTGCTGGCCGCTGATGTGGATCAGACGGTCACCCTCAACGTCAAACACGACGTCGACACACTGATGGAACGCTTCCAGGGCTTCGTGGAAAACTACAACAACATGATCGAGTACATGAACGCTCAGTTCAAGTACGACCCCGACCTGGAATCCGCGGGACCGCTCATCGGTGATCGTGCTGCCATGAACATCGACAGTCGTATTCGCACGGCGGCGGGCCGGGCCGTTGAGGGCATCACCAGCGAGTTGGAACACCTGAGCCAGATCGGAATCGGTACATCCGTGTCGGGCAACCTGAACACCGATGGTACGCTTTCCATTGACGACGCCAAACTGCGGGCTGCCCTGGAGGGCGATCTCGATGATGTCATCTCCCTGCTCGCATCCACCGGTGAAGCCACCGACGGCGACATCACCTTCGCCCACGCCGGCCCCAGGGTGACGCCTACAGGCTGGGGCGCGGGCTACGAGACGCGCATCACCCAGGCTGCGGCACGCGGAGCCTACACAGGCGTTTCCTTTGCAGAGCCCACACCCGGATCCCCCCTGGTGATTGGCGCGAGTAACCATAACTTCAAGTTCACCGTCGACGGTGTGGAGTCCAAGCTCATCACCTTCGAAGATCAGACCTTCGAAAGCGGCGCTGCTTTGGCCACGGCCATGCAGTCCGCTCTCAACGCCGATGAAAACCTCGGCGGACACGATGTGTTGGTGAGTTGGGTGGACGACGGCGGTGGCACAGGTCACCTGGACATCAAGAGCAAGAATTGGGGATCCAACAGTACCGTCGCCATGGAAGAGGTTGCCAACAGCATCTATGCCTCCGTGGGTTTGGATACGGGCAGCGCCACTGAGGGCCAGGATGTTGAAGGTTACTTCCTGGTTAATGGCAGCATCGAGACGGCCACCGGTACCGGCCGAAATTTAGTGGGCGATCAGGAGAATGGGCGCACCGACGGCCTGAGTCTCATCGTGAAAATCAGTGCGGCGGAATTGGCGACGCAGGGTGAAGACCAGGGGCGCGTGAAAGTGTTCAGCGGCGTCAGCGACGGTCTTTACCGCTCACTGGAAAACTTCCTCGATCCTGTCCACGGAATCCTGGAACGCAAGCAAGAAGATATGCGCACCACCATCGCCGATTTCGAAGAACAGGTGGAAGCCTTCGATGAGCGATTGGTTTCCAGGAAGGAACGCTATCTCGCCGAATTCCAGCACATGGAAACTCTGATTTCGCAATTACAGAACCAGAACAACATGGTCATGTCCATGTTGGGCGGATTGTCAACTGGAGCCTAGTCAATGAGACGTAACGGCATGAATGATATCCTGGAGCTAAGGGGCGTGGACAAGGGCCGCGATGCCCGCCAGGCATACATGGAAAATCAGGTTCTCGATGCGGATCCACAGGATCTTCTGATCCTCCTCTACGAAGGACTCACGCGATTCATTATCGCTGGAAAACACAACCTCGAGGATGAGAACTGGGAAGAGGCCGCCAAGAATCTTGGCCGCGCCCGCAGGATCGTGAGCTACCTGATTCAGCTTCTTCGCCCAGAGGGCGGCGATATCAGCAGACATCTCAGGCGACTCTACGCATTCTGTTTCGATCACATCAGTCGCGCCACACTTGAGAAAGATCCCGAACTCTTGGACGGAGTTTTGCAAGTGGTTCGCGAGCTAACCGGTGCCTGGAATGATTTGGCCCAAATGCAACCGGAGAAATAGGGAAGGATCCCATGAACAACCTTGAGCTCTTTGAAAAACTTCAGGACATCAGCAAGGCCCAGCTGGATGCCACGCGCCAGAAGGATCTGGATCTGCTGGAGACGCTCAACAATGATCGCAAAGAGCTGATGCTCGCCATCGAAGCTGAGGGCGGCGAGGAAGTCTGGGGCTCCTCCGCCGGTCGCGTGAGAGAAATTCTTTTCAATATTCTGGAGAATGACCGCAAGCTGAAGGTCTCCCTCATGGAACGCATGAGGCGCCGCGAAGAGGGGCTGGCGGAAATCCGCCGTCGCGGCCAGGCTGAGAAGGCCTATCGGGACATATAGCCTAGCTATCCCGATCTAGGCCCGGCACTTGCAGGGTTGCTGGTGACAGCCATTTTTCGGGAGGTTAATGGTGCAGATTGGAAAGCCTGATGCCACTAGTGGCGCCGATTTAGCCAGGATACAGGGCCAGAATTCGGATCCACGAACAGCGGGGATGGCCTCAGGAGATCCCCAAGGAGAGCGCACTGTCGACAAGGCGTCTTCAGTGGCGACGAAGTCCGAGCTGATTGAAATAAGCGCGGAAGCCCGAGCGCGGGCGGAACGTGAGGAGGCTCTCCAAGTGTTTAACGAGGCCTATCGGGGTCTCGAGGGGATTCGCCGCGATGTCGTGGAAACGGTCCGTCAGAGGATCGAATCCGGCTACTACGAAAGTGAGGAAGTTCTCCATCAGTTAGCCGACAGGCTCCTGCCCATCGTCAAATCCTGAAATACCTACCGTTTACCAAATTAGGCCGCCGGTCCCCATGCCGGTGGCCATTTTTCTTGCAGTTTTCCGAAGCTCCTGATAATGAAGGGCTAAGGAGGCTCCATTGAAGCCAGGTACTCGATACTGGAAACTGCAGATTCTTGGGGATGAACTGGGCTCCGGCCTGCCCGAGCGGGCCGAAGGATGGGACATCGTCAAGGGTTCCTTGGGCGATATTGCTCCCCGAAAGCTCCAGGCGGATTTGCTGGTCTTGGATCATCCGCCCACGGATCCGGCTCTGCAATCCTGGCTGGAGCTCTATCGCGTGGAGCATCCGCGAAGCCTGGTTCTCCTCGCCGACAGGGGCCGAGGCGATCGTGAATGGTACCGGGCCGCCGTCCCGCTACCGGTGGATGACCTCATGGTTCTACCCTTGGATGAAGGGGCCTGGGATCATCTGCTCGCCGAACTCGCCGAAGGTCTCAAGGCGGGTGGCGAACTGGAACGTTTGCGCGGCCGATTGGAAAAGACCGGGCAGGATCTGCTGGAGAATCGCGAGCGCCTGTCCACTTATCTCGCAGAGCCCGGTCGCGAGTTGGATGATCTTCACCGCCAGCTCACGCGGCGCATCAGCCAGCTGTCCACGCTCTATCAGCTGGGCTTGGATCTCAGCAGCCAGTCCAATTGGGATCACGCCCTGGAGCACTTCCTGGCCACCAGCGTGAATACCCTGAAATTTTCGGGCGTAGCGCTTTTGCTCTGGAGTTTTGAGGGCCGCAGACTCGCTGCGCGAGCCAGCCTTCACATGGATGAAGAACTCCTCGAAGCGGCCATATCAAGTTTGAAAGGTTTGAGCCCTGCAGAACGTCTGGTAACGGGGATAGCAGGCCTTGCGGGCGACACCTTCATCGATGAATTGCAATTGGAAACTCGGGATGAGGCCTGGGAAATGACACTCATTCCTTTGGTCCACGGGGAAGATGCTCAGGGTTATCTGATCTATCGGAAACACTATCCTCACGCCCAGGCTTTCGATCAGGATTTTCATTTTCTCAAAACCGTGCAGACCATTCTGAGCGAAGAGTTGGCCCATGCAAAAGCCATCCATCGCCTGAAGAAACTTGGCGAGTTCAATCGCACCGTGCTCGATAGCATTCGAGCGGCTGTGCTAGCCATCGACGGATTCGGAACCATCAACTATCGCAATCCCTCGGCGCTTGAACTGTTCGGCGATCGATTGCCCCTGGGCGGTCCTTTCAAGTTCGGAGACAGTTTCATGGCCGGCGACGGTGAGGAACTCGAACTGGGCGAGGAAGACTGGATTCAGCGGGAAATCCAGCTCTACGAGGAAGAGGATCGACCGCCGCGGGAGTTGCTGGTTTCATCAACCAGGCTCTTTCAACGCCACCCTCAGGAAGTCGAATTCGTTTTGGTCTTCGAGGATGTCACCGAGTACAAACGTCTTACCGCCGAGCTTCGCCGGGCCGAACGTCTTGCAGGTTTGGGAGAGCTTTCCGCAGGCGTGGCGCATGAAATTAGAAATCCCCTGGCCGGCATATCCATGATCACGCAATTGCTCGGGGACAAACTAGGTGAGGACGACAAAGATCTTCAGGGTTACGTGGATCGGATCCTCGGCGAGACCGAGCGCCTGAATCGCATCGTACAGTCCTTGCTGGAATTCAGCAGACCCAGCGAACCCATGATGACCGTTTTCAATCTCTATCAAGAAATGGGATCGGTAATCGATCTGGTCAGGTCCATGGCCGAAAAGAAGAAAGTCACTCTGGAGCTTCCGGACAGCGGACAGGAAATCATGGTCTGGGCCGATCGCGGGCAATTGCAGCAGGTCTTCCTCAACCTGCTTCGAAATGCCGTGGAAGCCTGCGAGGAAGGTCAGACCGTGGGCCTTCACATCGGAAGCGGCACCGTGGGAAGAGGACGCAAGCGAGTCATCGCCACTGTCTGGGATCGTGGTCCCGGTGTGCCCCCTGAATTCGAGGAACGACTCTTCAATCCCTTCTTCACCACCAAAGCCGAAGGCACAGGCTTGGGCCTGGCCATCTGCCTGAAGATTGTGCAGGAGCACGGGGGAAGCATCAACTACCGAAGCGGAACGGAAGGCGGATCGGAATTTAGCATCGACCTGCAGCCCGCTCCAACGCCGAGCAACTAGGAGACATCGTGAGTCAGACAATTCTCATCGTCGATGACGAACCTGCCCTGAGATTCGCACTCGTGGAGACTCTTGAAAAAGAGGGTCACCGCATTATTGAAGCCGGTGATGGGGTGGAAGGGCTGCGCATGATTCAGGATGAAGCGCCGGACCTGGTCTTCCTGGACATCCGAATGCCGGGGCTCACGGGCATGGAAGTTTTAGAGCAGGCCCGGGCAAGCGGTTTCGACGGTCAGGCGGTGTTTCTAACTGCTTATGGCGAGGTGGAAGACGCGGTTAATGCCATGAAACTCGAGGCCTTCGACTTCCTGACCAAGCCACCCAAACTCGAGAAAATTCGTATCATGGCGCGCAACGCTCTGGAGGCAGGACGACTTAAGCGCGCCAACCAGATCCTTCGTGAACGACGCGATCACGATGATCCTTTCAGTGATTTCATCGGGGAGAGCCCCGCTATGAAAGAGCTGTTTGAGAAGATCAGAAAGATCGGTCACAGCCAGGCAACGACGGTGCTCATTCAGGGTGAAAGTGGTGCCGGCAAGGAATTGGTTGCACGGGCGATCCACGATGCCAGCGATCACGCCACGGGACCCGTGGTAGAAATCAATTGCGGAGCCATCCCGGAAACCCTCCTTGAGAGTGAACTCTTCGGATATGAGAAGGGGGCTTTCACAGATGCAAAGGCTCGCAAAAAGGGCCTCATCGAAGCCGCGGCCGGAGGCACGCTATTCCTGGATGAAATCGGTGAAATGGGGCTTCAGCTTCAGACACGCCTGCTCCGCGTTCTCGAAAACAGAACCTTTCGTCGTGTAGGTGGATTGGAAGATCTCAAGGTGAAGGCTCGTATTGTCGCCGCCACCAACAAAAATCTGAAGCAACTCTCACTGGATGGAGGTTTCCGCCAGGACCTCTATTATCGCCTTGGCGTAATCATTCTCGAGATTCCGCCTCTTCGCGAAAGGCCGGAAGATCTGGTTCTGCTCTCGAACTTTTTCATTGAGCGTTTCAATCGAGAATTGGGCCGTAGTGTTGGGGAACTGAACGAAGAAGTGCTGACAGTTCTGAAGGCCTATGCATGGCCGGGCAATATTCGTGAGCTCAAGAACATGTTCGAAAGGATTCTGCTGCTTGAAAGCGGAGATGTGATCAAGGTCAAACAATTACCAAGAGAAGTTCGTGAGGGTGGACCCCTCGAGGGCGAGGACTTCGGAGTCTTCCGCCCCGAGCCCGTTTCCGCGGTGGAGCTACGCCACATCGAACGCACCCTGGAATACACCGACGGCAATAAGAGCCGGGCGGCAACTTTGCTCGGTATCAGCCGCCAAACTCTGCGCGAGAAGCTCAAGCAGAAGACCTTGGTACCTGAAAGCGATTGATCGTAACTGGCTGATTTATATCCAGATTCCAGACTTAAGACCCATGCCCCGGGATGTCCTTCCCGGGGCTTTCTCGTTTATGGAAGCACTTTAGAGTAACTCCCTATGGCGTTGATATAGAACCCGATAGGGCAGTCATTATCAGTAGCGGGGGGGAGTGATCTTCCACCATGCGGAGCTTTTTTCCCATGGGCATGGAAATTGATTTTCCAGGCATGGAGAAGGGAGCGTCAAAGTGAGCGAGAAGAAACTGGCGAGTGCATTTATCATCGCGGCTGTCCTGGTGACGCTGCTGGGTCCCATGGGGATTTCCGGCAGTACTGCGGATGCCTTCCGCTCTCTTCCCATCGACTCCCTGGAAATGGAAACAGCCTGGTTTGAAAAACGCGTGGAGCGCGTCGAGCCCCTCAGTCATGAAGAGGGCTTTCGTCTTTTGACCATGGCTCGTTCCTATTTAGCCTTGGGCCTCTTCGATATTGCCGAAAGCTGGTTCCTGCGTCTGGCCAAGGGTGACGAGGACGGCTTCTATGAAGAACCCGTCTTTAATGGCCTTCTTCAAAGTGCCCTGGGACGCGGCGATTGGACACGCGCCGAAGAATTGCTGGGCGTCGATAGCGCGAAGATCGCAGAGCTGGATGAAAAAGCCGTCCTGAGAATGATTCGCCACATGGTGGATGAGGGGCGCAAGCTTCAAGCTCTGGATCTGCTCGATGGTATTTGCATGAACAACCGCGAGAGCGCGTCCGCAAACCTGGTGCTCTACAAAGGACTTCTGCTTCGCAGTATGGGTCGTCTAGAAGACGCATCCTTTCATTATGAAGCTCTACTCAACGGCATGAAAAGTCCCGGCATGCTGCATCCCAGCGTGCTCGCCGAGGAATACCAGATACTGCAAGGCGCTGCTGACTGCGCCTTTCTTCTCAATGATCGCCTTCGCGCCCGCCGCCACTATGGAGAATTAAGTCGGACGGTGCACACCGAAGCGCGCAACTGGGCTCGCTTTCAGTTGGCTCAGCTGGACATGCTGGATAATGGATACGCAGAGGCATCCGAAGTTTTCGCCAGCATGGGTCCCGACTCAATTCCAGATCCCATGAACGCCTGGGCCATTTACCTGAGAGAGCACACGGCAACCATGAAGAATCATGCGGATCTCTTACCTGACAATCGTCCGAACATTGAAGTGGAAGAGGAGAGGTAGGCGATGGAAGCGCTGCTTGAAAAGCTGATCCACGTCTACAGACGGGAGATCCGCATTTACCGAGAGATCCGGGAACTGGTGGAAGGCCAGCGTCAGGACATTCTTTCGGGTGCTTCCTATGGAGAAATCAACGAGAGCCTGCGCGCCAAGCGGGATCTTCTTGTGGAAATCGAAGAGTTGGAACTTGGCATTCGCAATGAGAAAGAGCTCTGGCAGCGGAGGAACCGTTCGCATGACGGAGAATCGGCTGCCACGCTCATGGTGCTGCTGGCCGTAGTTACGGAAGCAGTTGAAGGGATCTTGGAAGCTGAGCGGGAAAACGAATTGCTGCTCACCACTCGTCGGCGTAACGGAATCAAACCCGTCATCGGTTCGACGAAAGCCAAGCAAAGCTATCAGGTCCAAGAAATCGTGGAGGGGAGCTAACGATGGCGAGGACGAGTGCACCCGAAAGGGCCAAAGTCGATCCCGTGGAAGCCGTAGGCCGCCTGGTTGCAGGCCTGGGGCACAATCTGCGAAGCCCGCTAACGGGGCTGCGAGGCTACGGGGAATTGCTGGGGCAAGATACCACGGCCGATACCCGCGGTCGTTGGGGCGAAGGCCTTCAGGGCGGCCTCGATGATCTCGAGCTGCTCATTGATGGTATTTCGCGATACCAGATCCCCAGGGATCTCAAGGTCGGTTTAGTGCCGGCTCGCGGATTGATGGAAGATGCCTGGAAACTGGCCGAGCGACATTGCCCGGGAGCGAAAAGCCGCGGCATCCATTTGAACAATCATCTCTCCAGTGTGGCAGTGCTTCAGGTGGATCCTTTCCACTTCCGCAATTTGCTGGTGAATCTACTGCAGAACGCGCTGGATGCATCGCCCCCGGGAAGCGAAATCACCGTTCGCACCGGTCAGGGCGATGAACTGCTCTGTGTCGAGGACTCTGGCCCCGGTCTAGGTGCATTGACCAGCGCTGAAATCATCCAGCCTTTCTTCACAACGCGACAGGATCGCGCGGGATTAGGCTTGAGCGTGGCCGGTGCCATCGCCGACCGACACGGTTTGGAATTGCTCTGGGAGGAGCGTGAAGAAGGCGGACTCAGAGTTCGCATCATGATCAAGGAACACTTTCAAAGGAGTGAAAGGTGAGTCACAAGCGTCGGATTCTCATCGTGGACGACGAAGCCGTCATGACCGGATTCCTCGGGGATCTTTTGTCCCGGGATTTCCAGGTGGACAGCGCACCTTCGGCCGAAGAGGCGGCCGCCTTGATCGGCAGCCAGGATTACGATCTGGTATTTACCGACATGCAAATGGAAACCCGCGAAAGTGGCTTGGACGTGTTGAGCTATTGCCGTCGCAGCCGTCCCCAACTTCCTGTGGTGCTCATGACTGCTTATGGAACTGTGGAAAATGCGGTAGAGGCCATGAAGTTGGGTGCGCGAGAAATTCTCACCAAACCCTTTGGCCCCGGTGAACTCTTCTCGCTAATCGAACGAGTTCTGGAAGAACGGGTTGATCCTATGTCTTCTCAGAATAAAGAAAAGGTTCGTAGCGAGGAACTCCAGAAGCCCAATCCCAGCCACAAGCACAAGATCATTGGTGATAGCCCCTCAATGCATCGCATCTACTCGGTGGTTGAGAATGTGGCGGAAACAAACGCCACCGTCTTGCTCACGGGAGAGAGTGGCACGGGTAAAGAATTAGTGGCTTCGCTGATTCACAATCTGAGTCGCCGCTCGGAGGGCCCGTTCATCAAGATCAACTGTGCGGCAATCACCGATACTCTGCTCGAGAGTACCTTGTTCGGTCATGAAAAGGGCGCTTTCACGGGTGCCATCAAGCGTACGCCGGGTAAGTTCGAGCTCGCAAATGGTGGAACTTTGCTGCTGGACGAAATCAGCGAAATGAAGCCCGAGTTGCAGAGCAAACTACTCCGCGTTCTCCAGGAGCGTGAGTTTGAGCGCGTGGGCGGTATCACGACTATTCCCACCGACGTTCGCATCGTTGCGACTTCCAATCGCAACCTGAAGGAAGAAGTGCGCTCGGGGAATTTCAGGGAAGACCTGTACTTCCGTTTGAACGTGGTTCCGCTGCACCTGCCGCCGCTGAGAGAGCGGGAAGGTGATATCAGCCTGCTTCTGGACTATTACCTGGATCGCTATGCCGAGGAACATGGCCTAGTGCGTCCAGAGCTGGAACCTGGTCTGCTGGAGTCTCTACAGCGCATGCCCTGGCCGGGAAATGTTCGCCAGTTCCAGAATGCGGTGGAGCGCGCCATGGTTCTCAGCAGGAATCGCAGAATTGGTATGAGGGACTTCCTCTTCGACTACGATCTGGGCGATCGCCAGGAGAAGAAGGATCTCTTCGACGAGGATCTGACCATCAGGGAAATGGAAAAGAAAATGATCCATGCCGCCCTGGGTCGTTTCCAGAACAATCGTACTCAAGCCGCCCGGCATCTGGGGATCAGTGTTCGCACCTTGCGAAACAAGCTGAACCAGTACCGAGGCGAGCGTGAGGCTGTGGGAGCCTAAGATGAGCGACAAACTCTTCGGAAGCCGCACGGTAGATCTGCTCAAGCGCAGTTTGGATGCCTATTCGCTGCGCCAGCGGGTCATTGCGGAGAACATCGCCAATGCTGAAACGCCGGATTACAAGGCCAAGCAGGTGGAGTTCGAAAAGCTCTTGGAGGAAGCGGGAGAATCTTCCAATCGCATGAAGAGTAGCCAGGACGGGCACCAACTGAAAGCGGAGCCCACGAAGGTGCTTTCACAGGTTCACGAGAATTCGGATCGAGCCATGGATAACGGCATCAACAATGTGAGTGTCGATATGGAGATGGCGGCTCTGGCCGAAGCGAACCTGAGCCATAAGTTGTCCACCCGCGCATTGGCGCTACGCTATCAGCTTATGCGTGGAGCCATTCGCGGCAAGGGCACGCCCTAGGAGTGAGCGATGAGTGACGGAATCTTTTCTGCCATGCGAGTTAGCGCTCAGGGATTGCGCGCACAGCGTATCCGTTTGGACGTGACTGCCGAGAACATGGCCAATGCCGAAACCACACGCACACCCGATGGGGGACCTTACCGGGCCCAGCGTGCAGTGTTCACGCATCAGCCCGGTGGAAATATCCTGGGACCACGGCGCAAGAACAGCGACGCATTCCGGGAGATGCTGTCCAGCCAGCTTCGACATTTCCCCACCGCCCAGGAAGCCGCTCAGGCCATGGGTGTGAAGGGTGCGGAACTGAATGTCGAAGTGGTGGAGATCGACGACGCCATTATTACCGAGTACGACCCTAGCCATCCTGATGCGGATGAAGATGGGTTGGTGCAGAAGCCCAATGTGGATCCGGTAGCCGAAATGATGAACCTCATCGCGGCGACCCGGGCTTACGAGGCCAATGCCACGGCCATGGATACGGCCAAGGAAATGTTGAACCGGGCCCTGGAGCTTTAGGAGTAGAGCATGGGTGAAATCGGACGCATTCGGCCATTAGTCACACACAATCTTCTCAAGGCTTATCAAAAGGCCCAGACTGAGGGGACTGAAAAAGGTGGCTTCGGAGATCTGTTGAAGCAGGCGGTCAATAAGACTGATGCCACTCAGAAGCATGCCGACATGATGGTGGATAGAGCCATCATCGGACAGGAAAAGGATCTGCACAAAGTGATGATGGCCCAGGAAGAGGCATCCCTCACTTTCGAACTGCTCATGGAAGTGCGCAACAAGCTCATGGATGCCTATAACCAGATCATGCAGATGCAGGTTTAACCAGATGCAAGGAAGAGGCGGTAAATAGGGATGCCGAGTTTCTTTGACAAAATGAGAGAGCTCTGGGGACAGTTGGAAGCCGGACAGAAGATCATTCTTCTGTCTCTTTCAGGAGCGATGATCGTGACCTTGGTGGTCTTCTTCGCCTGGTTGGGACAGGAAGACTATACCTTGCTCTATTCGAACCTGAGTCCCGAGGAATCTTCTCGGGTGATTGAGTCCCTACAAAAGCGTGGTGTGGATTATCGGGTGAGTAACGGTGGCGCTGGAGTCATGGTTCCTGCGCGGCAGGTTAGCGAACTCAAGGTGTTCATGGCCGGCGAGGGCATCATCAGCAATGGCCCGGTTGGTTATGAGATTTTCGATAATCAGGGCATCGGCGTGAGCGAGTTCACTCAGAACCTTAACTATCAGCGCGCTTTGGAAGGTGAACTTTCCCGCTCTATTAGCGGACTTCGTGGCGTGGAAACAGCTAGGGTGCATCTGGTCATCCCCAAGCCTGCCCTCTTCAAAGAAGAACGGAAAAACCCGACTGCCAGCGTTGTGCTGGAATTGGGTCGCCCCGGTCTTTTCGATCGTGGTCAGGTGGATGCGGTCCAGAGAATGGTATCGAGTTCAGTAGAGGGCTTGGCAACGGATCAGGTAGTCGTACTCGATAACTTCGGCACCTTGCTTTCGGGTGAAAGCAATAATGATGTGGCCGGTCTGAGTAATACCCAGCTGGAACTCAAGCAGAAGGTGGAAAGCTACCTGGCCGGAAAAGCTCAAAGCAGCCTTGAAGAAGTCATGGGCTATGGCCGCGCCCTGGTTCGGGTGAACGCCGACTTGGATTTCGAACAGGTGGAAAGCACCCGTGAGATCGTGGATCCGGAAGTATCCGCGGTGATCAGTGAAGTTCGAAGCGCAGAGACCGACGAAGCGACCGGCGGCAACATCGAGTCGAGCACGGTGAACTACGAGTTCAACCGAGTTGTCGAGAACATAATCGGATCGGTGGGCTCGGTGGAACGTCTCTCGGTGGCTGTTCTACTGGATGGAAAATACGAAGAGGATGAAGAAGGCAATGCCGTCTATCAGCCCCTTGAGCAGGCAACACTCGATGGTTATCGCAAGATCGTGGAAAGCATCGTGGGCTACGATGCTAATCGTGGTGATAAGATCGAGGTTCTCAACATGCCTTTCGACAACCTTCCCATGGTTGTGACTGAAAAGGGAATCTTCGGCCTGCCCATTCCTCGAAATGTTTCCAATATCGTCAATCGAGTCTTGTTCTTCGCGGGTCTCGGATTCCTGCTGCTCCTGTTCCGGAAGATGGGAATTCGCATGGCCGAAAGTTTAGGTCGTATGCCGGCGGCGGCTACGGCGGGTGTCGAGGAAGTCAAAGCGGTTGAGATCCCCAAGAAAGAGCGTGAACCTCTTCAGAACGCAGACTGGGATGACCTTATGAGTGATCAGGCCTACAAGGATCTACATATGGAAGAGCAGGCCAGAAACCTGGCTATCGACAAGCCCGAAGAGATCGCCCAGTTGGTGCGTACGTGGATGTACGCCAGCAAGTAAAGGGAGAGGCGAGTAAAGATGGCTATCAAAGAAACCATGGATGTTGAACGCGGACCGGGAAGTGGCCTTTTCGAAGCTGCGAAGTTGCTGGTGAGTCTTGGCGGCGACGCCGCTACGCTGATCACCAAGCATCTCGAGCCCGAAGAGCTGGAGCTTCTCACATCCGAAATCCATTCCTTGGGTACCATCACGCCCCAGGAAAAGAAAACCGTCATCAAGAAGTTCTATGACACCGCTACTGATCGCGAGTTCATCGCGCAGGGCGGCGAGGACATGGCACTGAAGCTTCTCTCGTCCAATCTGGGTGAGCGTCGTGCGAAGGCCATGTTGGATCGCTTCAAGGACGGCGGCAAAAGCGACTACTTCTCCATGATCAATGAAGTGGACGCACCCACGGTTGCTAACTTCCTTAAAAGTGAACATCCACAGACCATCGCCCTGGTTCTGGCCAGTTTGCCGAGCAGCCAAGCCGGGCAGATACTTCTGAATTTGCCTGAAGATCTGCGCACTTCGGTTTCTTATCGCATCGCCACCATTGAGCGTCCTTCCAGTGAGGTCATCGGAGAAGTGCAGAGTGTGCTTGGCGAGTATGTGAGCTCAGACTTTCAGGAAATCAATGTGCAGTTCGGTGGTACCAACCACGTTGCGGAGACATTCAACGAAATCGATCAATCCGTTTGGCGTGGAATCTTGGAAGAAATTGGCGACATGGATCCCGAGGTGGCCGAGGCCATCAAGAACCTCATGTTCACCTTCGCCGATCTTATCCTCCTGGATAACAAATCCGTGCAGAACCTCCTGAAGGAGGTCGACAGCAAGGACCTGACACTGGCTCTCAAGGGCGCCAGCGAAGAGGTACAGGATCTTATCACCCGCAACATGTCCAAGCGCGCGGGCAAGATGATCGCCGAGGAAATGGAATACCTGGGCGCAGTTCGTGTGAGCGAAGTGGAAACGGCCCAGCAGCGGATCATCGATACGGTGCGCGATCTGGAGATGGAGGGTCAAGTTTACATCGCCGGCCGTGGAGGAGAAGAGAGTGCCTTCATCGAGTAAAGCCGAGCGTCAACTGGACCTCGATCACATCGAGGACTTTGCGGACCCCTTGGGGTGGCAACGCATTCGAAATATTCGGGAGCATCCTGAGTACGAGGCTACCAGCAAATTGCTTCGCAGTGAATCCTATGAACGGGGTCGTGCTGAGGAATATGCTCGAAGTCAGGCTGAGTTGAGTTCTTTGAGAAAAGGATACTTGGATCGCCTGGAGGTTCTTCTTGCTTCCATGACCGAGGAACGACGCAGGTTTCAAGAGGAGAACGCAGAGGAATTGCTGCGCCTGGGATTGGCACTGGGTGAGAAAGTGGCTCGAGTTCTTCTGCCAGAAAACACCGAAGCACTCAAGGCCAAGTTGGATGAATGCCTTGAGCGTCTTTCAACGAAGAGCAGTTATGAAATCCATGTGAACGATCGCGAGCGCGACCTTCTATCCGAACTCCTGGAAGCCAGCGAACGAGAACTGTCACCGGAACTTCCCTATCGAATTGTGGGGGATGCACGAATTGAGGCCGGGGATATGGTTCTGGAAGCCAAAGAGGGACGTATCGAGAGCATCTGCTCCGAAGAATTGAATCGACTCGGTGACACCCTGATTCAGCTTAGCCGAGAAGGAAACGTCCTGGATGAGTAATCTCCTTGCCGATGCCCGAAGCAATCTTAAAAGCCAGGATACTTCCCTGCGAGTGGGTCGAGTGTCGAAAGTGGTGGGGCTTCTCATCGAAGCCGAGGGAACGCGCGCGCGTGTGGGCGAACTCTGTAGCATTGAAAACGAAAATGGCGAGGAAATCCTGGCCGAGGTCGTGGGATTTCATGAAGGCAAACTTCTTCTCATGCCTTATCGATCCATGGCCGGAGTTCAGGCCGGATCCCATGTAAGGCCATCGGGACATCCTCTCCGACTGAAACTTGGTAAAGCGCTCATTGGACGAGTTCTCGACGGACTCGGCCGCCCCATGGACAATCTAGAAGAACCCGTGCTCAGGCATAGTCGCGACATTCTCTCTCGCGCGCCCAAACCTTTGGAACGTGTGCCTATTCACAAGTCCTTCCATACAGGAATTAAATCCATCGATGGCATGCTCACATGTGGTGAAGGGCAGCGCATGGGTATCTTCGCAGGAAGCGGCGTGGGGAAAAGTGTGCTTCTGGGAATGCTGGCCCGCAATGCCGAAGCCGATGTGGTCGTCCTTGCACTAATTGGTGAGCGTGGGCGTGAGGTGAGAGAGTTTATTGAAGAATCTCTCGGACCCGAGGGCCTCGCTCGCAGCGTCGTCGTAGCCGTCACCAGTGATGCCACAGCGCTCGAACGCGTAAAGGGCGCGGAGACCGCCATGGCCATTGCCGAGTATTTCCGCGACCAGGGAAACAAGGTCCTGGTCATGATGGATTCGGTGACACGCTACGCCATGGCTCTGCGCGAGATCGGCCTGGCCACCGGCGAACCCACAGCCAGCAAAGGTTACACACCTAGCGTTTTCGCAGCGCTGCCGAAGCTGCTCGAAAGGGCGGGTATCAATGAGAAGGGTTCCATCACAGGGCTTTTCACGGTTCTCGTAGAAGGTGACGATCTTAACGAGCCCATTTCTGATGCAGTAAGAGCCATTCTAGATGGACACGTTGTGCTCAGTCGTCGGTTGGCCTCTTTGGGGCAGTTCCCTGCCGTGGATCTCTTGGACTCGGTGAGTCGCCTTTTCCCGAAGGTGAGCACGAAAGAGCAAGTGGAGAGTGCGCGCAAACTCATCGAATCCATGGCCATCTATCGCGAGAATGAGGATCTCATTCAGATCGGTGCTTATCAGCCCGGCAGTAGCGAGGAGATTGATCGCGCCATCGAACTGCGTCCCCGATGGATTGAGTTCCTGCGGCAGGACATCACAGAGCGCTGTGACATGAATGATACCCTAGACGACCTCCACGAATTGGTGAGTTCCTAAATGGCGCGATTCAGATTTCGACTCGAGCGTATCCGAAAGCTACGCAAGCGTGAGGAAGACATCGTGGCCCGCGAGCTCGGCAAGTTGCTGGGTCATCGTGCGCTCATCCTCCGTGAAATCGACGATTATCAGGGCCGGCGACGCAGCCTCATGACCCGTCGTAGTGATCTTCAAAGGGGTGAAGTCGATGTGCCCTCCGTTTCCCACAATGCCCTTCAACTCGAGGCCGTTGGGCGGGGAGAGGCACACCTGAGAGGGAAACTGGGTCAGCTGGAGAAAGAAATATCAAGGAAGCGTGAGGCACTATTGGAAAGAAGTCGGAAGCGAAAGGCCCTCGATAAACTGCGAGAGCGGCAGGAAAATGAGCATCGAATTGAGGAAGATCGCCAGGAATTGAAAGAGGCGGACGACCGTCCGCGCAAGGCTCGTGGCATGGGGATTGCGTGATTTGAGCCGAGGAGAAGGGAGCCCCTCATGAAATCGGTCATGTTGATCAGTTTCTTTAGCTTTTTCGTGATCTTTGGAGCCACTTTTTGGTTAGTGGGCGTTTTTTCAGGACCTGAAGAAGAGGTCGAAGTCGCCGCCACTCCGGAAGAGATTGCCGAGGAAGTTAACCTAGGACACCAGAGTTTGGATAGCCGCGAGGCGGATATTGGGCGTCGAGAAGATGAATTGGTTCGGGCAGAAACGGCTGTTCATATGGAAAAAGCAGTCATCGCCGAAGAATTCAACAAACTCAGCCAGCTACGCCGGGACATCGACTCATCCATCGGCGAAATGGAAGAAGCTCAGAAGAAGAGCACCAAGAAGCTTGCGAAAATGTATGAAGCCATGCCCGCCAAAGAGGCCGCCTCCATTTTGAGCGGCATGGATATGGAAATCGTTCTCGGTGTGCTCAAGCAGATGAAAGAGCGCCCTGCCGCCAAAGTCATGGCGGCCCTCGATCCGGCGCGCGCGGCGGCCCTCAGCAGCCTGATGGGCTCCACCACGGGAGTTCAGTGATGGAATTCAACGCCCTGCCTAGCCAGGGCGCTGGCTCCAGTCACAATCCCTCCGATTCTAAAAAGGAAACGGCCGAGGGATTCGAAAAGGCCTTAGAGAAGGCTTTGGCAGAATCGGGCATGGCCATAGGCATTCCTAGCTTCGTGCAAAATGAAGCTGAACTCCCATTAACAGAACTCGATATCCCTCGCAGTGAAACAACTCAGCGAAAGCCAGATTCTGTGGAAGCGCCCCTTCGGCGCGTGCCACAGAATCAAGGTGAATCCGACGATCTGGATTGGAAAGCACTGGAGGCAAAGAATCAGGGCGATAGCTCATCCAAAGGAAACGACAATGCGCCCGCAGGCCAGGGTAATGGTGATAAAAGCACTGCTGGCTCCATGAATCAGGGATCTGCTCCAGCAGGCAATCAGCTGCAACAGCCGGCACTGAGCAAGTTGAGCAATGAAGTGGGTGGGTCTACGCAAGGAATCCAGGGAGCTAAGGCTGGCGCGAGCAAAATCAGCACTACCGTGAAAGCATCAGGCCAACTAGCCGATCGCATTCTTCAAATTGTAACGCGCATGAATGAGCAGGGACAGAAAGTTCACAAGGCTGTCATGCGCCTGCGGCCTGAGAAACTAGGCTTGCTAGAAATCGAATTGAAGCTGGAGGATGGTCGGCTCAACGTTCGCTTGGTGGCGGCTCAAGCGGAAGCGCGGGAAATGCTGCAAGGTGAGTTGGAGAAGATTCGCGGCGTCTTGAGCGAGCAGGGTTTCGACGCCATCGACATGCAATTGGAAAACGGCAAACAGGACCAAAAGGGCGAGGAGAGTTCCCGGGAAGTTTCGACGGACTGGGAACCGGAGAGCATCGACACAGAAAATGAATCCATTCGCACTTGGGATGGGCTCGTCGATTTACTGGCCTAGAGGAGAAGATATGGACATCAGTAGCATAAGCAGCGGGGCGGGTACGGCCGCCGGCGGAGTGACGGGCAGCAGCTTGGACAAGGAGGCTTTCCTCCAGCTTTTAGTCACACAGCTTCAGCACCAGGATCCTCTCAGTCCCGTTACCAATGAAGATTTTCTGGCTCAACTCGCGCAATTCGCAAGTGTGGAGCAACTGGAATCCATCAATAGCGGAACCCAGACGGGTCTACTCATGCAGCAGAGTGTGAGTAATGCACTGGCGACGGGCCTCATCGATCAGGAAGTCATGCTGGACGGCAGTATCGTGGAGCTAAGCGGTGGAGCCAGTCGCTCACTCAGTTTCGATCTATCCGAGGCCGCCAAGGTGACGGTTGAAATTAGAGATGCAGCTGGGGCCTTGGTTCGTACGCTAAATGTTGAGGACGCGGCAATGCTTGAGCCGGGACATCACAAGGTCGATTGGGATGGTCTCGACGAGACGGGCAATGTCATGGCCGACGGTTATTACCAGGTGAACATGAGCGCCATGGATGCCCAGGGCAACAGCCTTGCCCTTTCACCCATGCTAAGCGGCCTGGTGGATGGTATTCGATTCTCAGCAGGTAATGCCTATCTCATGGTGGGCGGCAGCGAGTACACGCTATCGGACGTTATTGAAGTGAGGGCTCCCGAAATTCAAGAATCCTAGGCAAAGGGGAAGGAGCCTCAATGCTGCGCAGTCTCAACATCGTGACCACCGGTTTGCTCGGGCATCAAAGTCGCCTGGATATCATCGGCAGCAATATTGTGAACGTGAACACCACGGGCTTCAAGGCAGGGCGCGCAAGTTTTAGAGCCCTCCTCGGAGATCGCATGGGTCTGGATCCTCAGCTCAAGCTGGGCGATGGTGTAGGTATCGCTTCCATCGACACCTTCATGAATCAGGGTGAGTTGGAGTTCACCGGTGTGGGCATGGATTTGGCCATCGAAGGCGATGGTTTCTTCGCCGTGAAGCAGGATGGCAAACAGATCTATTCCCGTGCGGGTGCCTTCGCCTTGGATGCCGAAGGTAGGATCATCCATCTGGGAAGCGGCGGAACTTTGCTGGGCTATGGAGCTAGCGGGGGACGGGTTAGCGAGGGTACGGCCCTCAGCGAACTTCAAATTGATATGGAACAGATTAGACCCGCCCAGGCCACGACCTTCATTCGCCTCGAGGGAAACCTGGATATCGATTCGGAACCTCTTGGAAGCGTAATCGAAATGGGTCCATTCCTGCGTGAAGCATCGGCAAGCAGTCTGCTTACGGCAATGCGCATGCAGGGAAGCGGAGCCACCTTGGGTCTCGTCGCCGGAGATCTCATCCAGATGAATGGATGGGCGGGAGATGCGAATCTTGAGCCCGAGCCCTTCCTGGTTGAAGAAAACAGTACCTATGAGGATCTCGCTTCCTGGATGGGAACTGCGATCAAGTCGGTGGATCCATCCTTCCCAGCTTCCGAAGTGCGCGTGGAAAACGGGCGCATCCTAATACCCGGTGGCGACCTTCCCTTAGAAGGTCTCAGCCTTGAAGCCGAAGGCAATGATTGGGTTGAGGAAATCTTCGTCTTTCCGGAAACCATCGAAGCCGGATCCGATGCGGAAATGGGCGGCCAGATTACTCGACTTTTGGAAGCCGCAGAAGAAGGCGATCTGTTTCTAAACCTCTTCAGCGCCGCGGGTGAATCTTTGGGCGGTCTCGACAGCCCGTTCAACATGACCGACAGGGAATTGGAATTCTCAGCGCGTGTGGGGGGAGTGCTCAATTCAGCGGCACTCACGGCCGGTGCCGACACGACTCTCGCCGATTTCATGAATACCCTAGCCGAACTAGCCGGCCTCAGCGAAGTGGAGGAGGGCGGCGTAAGTTGGCGTGAAGATGGATCCGTTATCATTGCAGGCATATCTGGTCTGGAAAACGAAATCGCCAATCTCACGGTGAGTGACGCCGCAGGCCTACTGAACTTCGGCTCCACCTTCGCTAATCGTGAAATCCAATCGGCCAGAGATAGTATTCCACACACATTGAGTACGGAAATCGTTGGCGCCGATGGTGAACGACAGCACCTGGCCCTCGTGTTCCGTCTTGCGGATGATGGAAACGACGGTCTTGAGTGGGCTTGGGAGGCCCAGTTGGATGGAGACTCAGAAATTCTATCGGGCGGAAGCGGCACCCTGGTTTTCGGTGAAGATAGCGGCGGCACACCCGAACTCAGATTCGCAGATGGTCGGGCGAGCCTGACCATTAGTCGGGGAGAGGGTAGCTCCACCCAGACCTTGGAAATTCTCATGGGCGAGGATGCCTACTCGGTAACCCAGAACGACGCCGGGTTCGATCTAGGAGTCGCAAGTAGCGATGGGATCGAATCGGGAACCTTGGAGGACATCCAGATTGATGAGACCGGTACCGTCCAGGGTCTTTTCAGTAACGGAGAAGTGGTGGATTTGGCCCGAGTGGCCCTGGCGAGCTTCCGCAATAATGCCGGTTTAGAACGTTTAAGGGACAATTTGTATTCAGAATCCACCGATTCCGGCCGACCACTATGGAGAGGTCAAGCCTCCGAGGGCATCGCGGCGCGCATTCGATCGGGCGCCCTTGAGAGGAGTAATGTGGATCTCTCACAGGAGTTCGCCATGATGATCACAACGCAGCGCGGTTTCCAGGCCAATGCGAAGATCGTCACCGTGGGCGATGAAATGCTCTTAGAGGCTGTGAGCCTCAAACGCTAGGGGATAGGCAGATGGTGTATCTCACCGGCTTAAACGGTACCGAGGTTCTGCTGAATGCAGATCTCGTCGAGATTATTCAAGAAACACCTGATTGTCTGATCACCCTGACCACGGGACGAAAGATCATGGTGCGCGAAAGCATGGAAGAGGTTCGGGAGAAGATTCTCGCTTACCGCAAAACTCTCGGAAGGGCCTATCCCGTCCCGGCGGGACCTTATGATGATGACGCGGACGAGATCATCGACCACTAGGAGTAAACTGTGGATATAGCAACTCTGATTGGGCTCCTTGGTGTCTCAGGCATCTTGGTTGGTCAGATCCTCATGGGAGGAACGATCGACGCCTACATCGATGTACCCTCCTTGATCGGTACTCTCGGTGGGTCGATCATGGTGCTCTTCATCAATTTTTCCCTACCACAGGTACTGAAAGCCGCCCAGGTGGCTAAGAACAGCTTTCAGAACAATACCGTGGACACCACAGATACTCTTAAGAACATCGTAGCCTACGCGGAAACGGCTCGCAAGCAGGGTATGCTGGCCCTGGAAGAGCCTTCGGAAAACGAACAGAATCCCTTCATGCGCAAATGCCTCCGCCTGGCGGTAGATGGCACCGATCCGAAAATACTTTCTCGCATTCTAGAAGTAGACATCGAGCAGGTGGAAACTCGGCACGTCCAGGGGCAGGATATTTTCCTGGCTCTTGGGCAGTTCGCGCCGGCATTCGGCATGATCGGTACTCTCATCGGGCTCGTGAAGATGCTCTCGGGCCTTGAAGATCCCTCCACCATTGGTGCCGGCATGGCGGTGGCCCTGCTCACCACTTTCTACGGAGCCGTGATCGCCAACACCTTTGCACTTCCCATGGCAGGTAAGTTGAAGATTCGCTCCGATGAAGAAGTGAATCTGCGTTGGATGATGGTTGAAGGCATCATGGCCATTCAGTCCGGTGACAGCCCTCGCGTTGTTGAAGAGAAGCTCAAGGGCTACCTCACCCCCTCAGTACGGGTAAGTCTGGAAAAGGAGAGGGAGGAGGCTGAGGCTTAGTGGCTAAGAAAAAGAAGGGTGCCAAGAAAATTGAAACACCCGCATGGTTGGCGACCTTTGGCGACATGATGAGCTTGCTGTTAGCCTTCTTCGTTTTGCTTTTCAGTTTTTCATCCATTCAGGAAAGCAAGTTCCAAGCGGCCATGGCCAGTATGCAAGGGGCGCTTGGAGTTTTGGATACCTACCCAACGGTGCCCATCCATGACAATTTCGAACATCTTCCGGATATGCAACGAACTCTGGAAGGTGTGAAGAAGAAAGTGGAAGAGATCAAGGAACACATGGAGGCGCTGAAGCGCTCCGATGAAGTGAAGGTGAGCCGCAATGAAGAGGGGCTTGCCATTCGACTGGATTCAAGATTTCTCTTCGATCTCAGCAGCGCCACATTGAGGTCGGAAGCATTTGAAGTACTGGACGGTGTAATGGGGAGTCTCAAGGATCTTCCCAACGAAGTACGGGTGGAAGGCCACACAGACAATTTGCCCATCAAGAGCTCCCTGTTTCCCAGCAACTGGGAACTGTCGACGGCTCGGGCCGCGGCCATCATCCGATACTTCGAATCCAAGGGAATGGACCCTCGACGCATGAGCGCCGTGGGTTATGGCGAGTGGAGGCCGGTGGTAAGAAACGATTCACCGGCGAACCGGCAGAAGAACCGAAGGGTTGAGATCTTTGTGGATCTTTTGAGCCCTTCTGAGAATTCCCCGACCCAAATCGGGCAGTCTGGAGGTTGAGAATGCCTGAAGAAGAATCCGTAAAAGAGGAAAAGAAGGACAGTTCCGAGAAGAAGGAGAAAAAACCGATACCACCCATGGCACTCCTGGGCGCCATTGTTGTGGTGCAGTTGCTTGCAGCTTGGGCCGTGGCACAGTTCATGATTTTACCTCGACTGGGAGACCCTAATCCGGTTGTGGAAGAGGTCGCGACAGGTGAACGGGGAGAGATCTTTCTCATGGACGATTTGGTCGTCACCCTGATCGCAGAAGACGGCACCCGCTTCCTGAAGATCTCTCCTGGTCTCGAGTGTGAGAACGCTGGCGTTCAGGCCGAACTTGAGGAGCGCATGCCGGAAATTCGCGACATGCTCATCAACACATTGTCGTCGATGAGTCTCGCGGAAGCGGTCGCACCTGAGGGACGCGAAGCCGTAAAGGCTCGCCTCATCAGCGATCTGAACGGCGCGCTTACCAAGGGCAAGTTGATGAACATTTACTTCAGTGATTTCATGGTTCAGTAAGACGGAGCGTTAATGAGCGATTTTACGATGGTCCGAAAGGGTAAGGAGCTGAAGGTTCAACCTTACGACTTCAGCCGGCCCATCCAGCTATCGAAAGGATTCGAGCGCAACCTGAGCATGGTTGCCGAGTCCTTCGCCAAGCTTGTGACCCTGTCGCTCAGCAGTTACCTGCGCATGCCCATTGGCGTGAAGTCGGGTGAGATCAAGCAGGTGCTATTCGAGGAGTACACGGCGGCTATTGCCAATCCTTCCTGCATCAATCTCATCAGTCTTTCGCCTTTGAAGGTGCCAGGAATCCTGGAAATCGATCTGAGTCTGATTCTGACAATGATCGAGAAACTCCTGGGTGGACACTATCTAGGTCAGGACATCAATCGCGAGTTCACATCCATCGAGAATCGTGTTTCCCGGCTAATCGTTTCAAAAATCCTTGAGGACATGCAGGAAGCGCTCAGCCGAATGCTGAAGGTGGATGCAACGCTCACGGCCATCGAGCACAATCCTGATTTTACCTATGTCATGGGCGCGCGGGACTCCTGCCTGCTTATGGATTTCGATCTGGAAGTGGGCGAGTACCAGGGCAAGCTGAACATTTGCATTTCTCTTTCAAGCCTCGACGCCGAACTTGGTGGAGATGGGTCTGCGGGCTTCCGCGATCTTCGAAGCAAGGAAGAGAAGGACCACGATATGGAGCGCCTGCAAGGCGTGGTGGAAGACACACCTGTGGAATTGGTCGCCGAGATCGGCAAAATGCCACTGAGCATGGATCAGTTCAAAAACCTTGCCGTTGGGCAAACCTTCCGTCTGCCCACGCTGAAACAAGACTCCTTGAAAGTCTTTATCGGCGACCGCCAGCTTTACGAAGGTAAAATGGGTCGCGTGTACCGCAAAAGCGCCATCAAGATTAACAAGATCCTGCCGCCCAAGCTGCAGGGCTAGCCGTCCCTTTTAGGGAGGACATGTATGGAACAGGAAAACAACCTGGACACTGAAACTCAGGAAACCGAGAAGGTGGAAGTCGAAACCTCGGAAACGTCCTCGGTGGACGCGGACAAGGTGGAAGCTCCCGAGCCCGAAGCTTTTGAGTCTTCTGATAATAGTCTGGGCGGCAAGCCTCAGCCGGTCATGTCCGGCGAAGGTGCGGGCATGGAACTGCTCATGGACGTTAATCTTGAGATGACGGTTGAACTCGGTCGCGCGAGACTGAGTATATCCGAGGTCATGGATCTCACACAGGGATCGGTGATTGAGTTGGATAAAATGGCCGGCGAACCTGTGGACATTCGAGTGAACGGGGTCCTCCTCGCACAGGGAGAGGTTATCGTCATGGATGACATCTTTGGAGTCCGCATAACCCGCCTGAACCAGCGCGTGGATCACACGCAGCTTCTGAGTTAGAGCGCTATGCTAGATCTCTTCAAAGGCCGCAGTGCCCTTCTCGTTGCGATTCTGTCCTTGGGAATGCTCGGATTGCTTGGCTTGATTCCCGAGGGCGAGGAACCCATGGCCGGCCTCTCACTCATGCGAATGGGATTGGCTCTCATTGCCATTCTGGCTTTGATCAGGGCCGCTGTGCCGCTTCTGCAGGGTTTAAACAAACAGACGGGACGCAAACAGGCTCGGTTGCGTAATGAGAGCATGCTGAGCCTGGGAGGCCGCTTGAAGGTGGCCATCATCTCGGTGGATGGCCGGGAGTTTCTTGTGGGGATCGGCGGAGATCGCGTAACCCTGCTCAGCGAATTGGATGACATGAGCCAAGAGGCCCTCCAGGGCGACGGCGGAGCCGAGTTTCTGGAGCGATTGGAAAAAATAGCCAAGGCCTAAAGGCTGACTGATTTCTAGCCAATCCCGGGGGGCATTGCTCCTCGGGATTTCTCTTTGCCCCGCATGCCAAGCGACGGCTCCTTGTGACATCTCTCCTATCCTTAATGATAACAATGATATAGAAACCTGCCCTCCGCTTCCTCAGGAGGCCATCCCCTTCCCTCGAATACGGCATGACCCTTGATATTGCCCCATCGGATCTCAAGGGGAGAAGTCCATGCAATCGAAGCAAATCGTCCTTTTCATCCTGCTGAGCCTTACTCTGGCTTCCGTCGCCTTTGCGGTGCCGGTGCCCAGTATTCAGATCGGCGTGGAGGAAACCGAAGGGCCTGGTAATCTTAGCGCGGCGCTTCAGGTACTCATCGGTCTGACGGTGCTTTCACTGGCCCCGGCCATTCTCATTCTCATGACGGGCTTCACCCGCATCGTGGTGGTCATGGGATTCCTGCGCCAGGCTCTCGGCACCCAGCAAATGCCGCCCAACCAATTGGTCATCGGGCTTTCTCTCTTCCTGACCTTTGTGGTCATGAGCCCGGTTTTTAATCGAATCAATAACGAAGCCATCCAGCCTTTCATGGAAGAGTCCATGACCGACAGGCAGGCCTTGGCCGCGGGATCCATCCCCTTGAAAGAATTCATGCTGGCCCACGCCAAAGATAGCGACCTCGAGCTCTTCCTTCGCATGTCGAATCAGGAAGTGCCTGAAGAACGCATCGACACACCCTTGGCGGTGGTGGTGCCTTCCTTCGTACTGAGTGAACTCAAGACGGCCTTCCAGATTGGTTTCATTCTTTACGTGCCCTTCCTGGTCATCGATATGGTCGTCGCATCCATTCTCATGAGTATGGGAATGATGATGCTTCCCCCCGTGATGATCTCACTGCCCTTCAAGATTCTACTTTTCGTCCTCGTGGACGGTTGGAATCTCGTGGTGCGTAGCCTGCTGGTTTCTTTCCAGTAGAGGAGAGCCATGACCGAGCAATTCATTGTGGACATCGGAAGAGAGGCCCTCTTCACCACCCTCAAGGTGGCTGGCCCCATGCTCGCCTCGGCCCTGATCATCGGACTCATGGTGAGCATCTTCCAAGCGGTCACACAGATCAATGAGATGACCATGACCTTTGTGCCCAAGATCGTGGGCATTCTCATTACTGGCCTCCTGGTACTGCCCTGGATCATGAGTGTCATGGTGGGTTTCACACGCAAGCTTTTCACTCTCACCGGAACCATGTGAGGACGCATTGACCTGGCCCGTCTTAACTGAAGAAGCCGTGCTTCGCTTCCTGTTGGTCTTGGCTCGCGCCTCGGCCTTTTTCGCCGTATTCCCGGTATTCGGCGGTGGAAGTGTGCCCGTGCGCTTCAAGGCGGGGGCTGGTGGTGTGCTGGCCTTATTCCTTTTCGGTTTGGTTTCCCCGCTGGTGGAAATGCCCACCCACGCCGTGGGTATGTTCCTCTTGATCTTCCGCGAGGTCGTTCTCGGTTTGCTCTTGGGCAGCTTGGTTCACTTCGTTTTCATGGGAGCCCAGTTCGCGGGACAGGCTATCGGTGTTCAGATGGGTCTGGCCATCGCGAGCATTTTCGATCCTTCCACCCGCGAAAACGTGGGCGTGAGCGGCCGCTTCTACTATCTGATGGCCGTTCTTCTTTTTCTTGGCTTGGATCTTCACCATCCCTTCATCGCAGGCTTCGGAGATTCATTTACGCTCCTGCCCATCGGCGATACGAAAATCGCCATCGCGGGCTTCCAGCACTGGGCTGAGTTGTCGGGACAGGTACTGCTTCTAGCCGTGCGCATGAGTTTGCCGGTGATCGGTGCCTTGCTGCTCGTTGACTTGGCACTGGGATTTCTCAGTCGCCTGGTTCCCCAAATGAACATTTTCCTCGTGGGATTCCCCTTGAAGATCGGCATCGGCCTGGCGGCCCTCGCCCTTGGCATCAGTGTTGGTGCGCGTGTACTGCGCGGCGCCATTGAATCACTACTCGTAGATTTCCACTCGCTCATGAGTTGGATGGGATAAATGGCAGAGAAACCGAGTCAGGATCGCACAGAGCTGGCCACACCGCGAAAGCGACGCGATGCGCGCAAACGCGGACAGGTGGCCCGGAGCCAGGAACTCTCGAGTTTCCTGGTGCTCTTTGTGGGGCTGCTGGTTCTCATGATGATGCATCCCATGATCTGGGCGAATCTCAGGGGCATGCTCAGTGCATCTTTTAGCTTTCAGGGCGCAGGCAATCTTACCTACCAAAGCTTTGTCCCCATGGCAGAACTGTGGACCCGTCAGGGCATGTCCATGGTGCTTCCCATCTGGGGAATTCTCTTGGCGGTGGGAGTGTTTTCGGCGGCCTCGCAGGTGGGTCTGACCATGAACGCCGAACTCCTGGCCTTCAAGCCTGACCGGATCAATCCCCTGAACGGATTTAAAAGAATCTTCAGCAAGCGTACGGCCTTCGAGTTGGTGAAGAGTCTTCTGAAAATGAGCCTATTGCTCATCATCACCTGGCTCACACTCAAAGGTGAAAGCGACAAGCTCCTGGGCATGGCCGGCCTTGATCTGGTCTCAGCCCTAAAGGTGTTGGGCGCGGTGGCCTTCAAATTAGCGGGACGCCTGATCATGCTCATGGTGGTTTTGGCCCTGGCCGACTTCGCCTTCCAGCGCTGGCAGTACGAACACGATCTCATGATGACCAAGCAGGAAGTTCGCGACGAGCTCAAGGACACCGAGGGCGATCCTCTGGTGCGATCACGCCTTCGTGCCTTGCAGCGGGAAATATCGGTATCGCGAATGATGGAGGATGTGAAGAAGGCCGACGTGGTGGTCACCAACCCGACCACCTTTGCCGTAGCCTTGGCCTATGACGACAGCATGGCCGCGCCGACCGTCTTGGCCAAAGGACAGCGAAAGATGGCACAGCGCATCAAAGAAGTTGCGCGTGAGGCAGGAATATCGGTGGTGGAGAACAAGCCCTTGGCGAGAGCCCTCTTTGCCGAAGCGGAAGTGGGAGAGAGCATCCCGCTGAAATTCTTCCAGGCTGTGGCTGAACTCCTGGCCTATGTCTTTCAGTTGAGCGGGAATGAGACCTTGAGGAGTGAGGCGTGATCGAAATCATGCGCGCAAAGAGACTTGAAAGCATCCTGAGCAGCAATGCCAGTGTACTGGTGGGCATGTCGCTCATCGGTATTCTTGCGGTGATGGTTCTGCTCCTGCCGCCGGGCTTTCTTGATGTCCTCCTCGCCTTCAACATCACCTTCGCCCTGATCATCCTCATGGTGACCTTCTATGTGAAGGATCCGCTTGGCTTCAGTGTTTTCCCGACATTGCTGCTCTTTCTCACACTCTTCCGCCTAGCCCTGAACGTCGCGTCCACACGACTGATTCTATTGAACGGTTACGCAGGCAAGGTCATCGATTCCTTCGGGTCCTTCGTGGTGGGTGGCAACCCTGTGGTGGGAATGATCGTCTTCATCATTCTCGTGGTCATCCAATTCATCGTAATCACAAAGGGTGCGGGGCGCGTGGCGGAAGTGGCCGCACGATTTACCCTGGATGCCATGCCCGGTAAGCAGATGGCAATCGACGCCGACCTGAACGCAGGTCTCATAGACGAACGTGAAGCAAAAGAGCGTCGTGAGCGCATCGGGCGCGAGGCTGATTTCTTCGGCGCCATGGATGGTGCCAGCAAGTTTGTCCGTGGTGATGCTATTGCGGGCATCATTATTACCGTCGTTAACATCCTGGGCGGGTTCATTATTGGAGTGGCCCAGCAGGGCATGCCCTTCAGTCAGGCCCTCGGCACATACACGCTTCTAACTGTGGGTGATGGCCTTGTGAGCCAAATCCCCGCCCTGATCATCTCCATAGGCGCCGGTGTTGTGGTAACACGTGGGCGTAGCGAGCACGATCTTGGTGATGACTTCATTCGCCAGATCTTCAGTCAATCTCGTGCACTGGGCATCGCCGGCGCGGCACTGCTCTTACTCGGGTTCGTACCTGGTCTTCCCAATCTACCTTTCCTGCTCCTCGGTGTGGGGTCGAGTGTCGCAGCATTCAGAAGTCGGCAACGTGAAAAAACGGCACGCGAAGAGGTAGAAGAAGCTTCTGTGACGGAAGAGGAGCATGGCGATCCCTTAGAGGATCCGGCCATATTCCAGGTGGACCGTTTGGAATGTGAGATCGGTTACGGCCTGATCTCTCTGGCCGATGCAGGTCGCAAGGGCAACCTCTTGGAAAGAGTAACTGGCGTAAGAAGGCAGCTTGCTCGGGAATTGGGCATCTTCGTAAGCCCCATTCGTATTCGCGACAATATTCAACTGGGTCCCAATGAGTATGCACTCAAACTTAAGGGTGTTGAATTGGAGCGGGGAGAGTTGCTCCCCGGACACCTTCTTTGCATCGCTTCCACCGATGAACGGGGTGACCTGAAGGGCATCGAAACTCTTGAACCTGCCTTCAATCTTCCGGCTCTTTGGATTCAGGAAAGCTCTCGTGAGAAAGCAGGAGCTCTGGGGTTGACCGTAGTAGAACCCACGGCGGTTCTGGCCACACACATGTCGGAGATCATCCGTCGCCACGCCGATGAAATCATGACTCGACAAGATGTTCAGCGCCTGGTGGGAGGCGTACGCGAAGTTGCGCCGGCTCTGGTGGATGAACTCATCCCGGGACAGATCAAACTCGGTTTCCTTCAGAAGGTGCTCGCCAACCTTCTTCACGAGCGCGTGTCCATACGCGACATGGTGAGCATCCTGGAAGCTGTAGGAGATTGGGTCGCCCAGAGTCAAAGCAGCGACTTCATCGCAGAGAAGGTTCGCGAAAGCCTGGGGCGGATCATCGTCAAGGATTACTGCGACGAAACAGGTCTACTCGCCGTGATCACAGTGGATCCGGCCATTGAGCAGTTGTTCATGGATGCGCTTGGCCAATACGGCGAAACCGGAGGCGTCAGTTTACCGCCCGATGCCGCCGACCGCTTCCATGCAGGACTCAGAACTGAAGTTGAAAGAACAGCGCAAAAGGGAATGCAACCAGTTTTGCTGGTGAGCAGTCCCATTCGACTCGTCTTCAAGCGTTTCACGGAGACGATGTTACCCGGACTTGCGGTACTGGCCTATTCCGAAGTGCCGCTTGGACAAGAGGTGAAAGCCACAGGGATGGTGAAGCTCCATGACTAGGGAAAAGATTCTCGCCGATGACATGAACGAGGCTCTTCGGGAAGTGAAGGATCGATTCGGTTCCGATGCTTACATCCTGGAGACGCGAACAGTCCGGGAACGCATTCCCGGAAGCATGAACTCGAACAAAAAGGTTGAGCTGACCGTTAGTCTTGCGGCACCGCCTAAGGTCGATCGAAAGGAATTGCCGCCCCTTCATCTAGGTAAGGACGGCCGTTTCATCGACGAAGCTCCCAGCTTGGAATCCGAACTCCAGCGCCTAGACACATTGCTCGGCGAACTCGAGGTTCACGAGGAGCAGCTGGAAAATCTGGATCAGCACGGCTACCCCTTGGCCAAGGAACTGCGTGACTGGGGCCTCTTCAACACTACGGTTCAGCGCCTGACTCAGGATTTCGAGCAAGAAGTTCCCACAGTGGATCAGCAGAACCCTCAAATTGCTCTGGACCGTCTCAGCTCGATGCTTCGCTTCGTTGGAAAAATGAAAGTGAATGAGTTGCGTGGAATACATGCTCTCACCGGAGCTCCGGGATCGGGAAAAACCAGCCTCGCACTCAAACTCGCCGATCGGGTTTCGGGAAGTGGCGCGCGGGTAGCCCTGCTGGCTTTTGGCCCCAGGCATGCGGGAGAAGTTGCTCGACTCGAAGAAGCATCTCGGCGTTTGGGAATTGAAGTGGCACTGGCTGAAGATGAGAATACTCTGGTGGGCGCCATCAGGCACCTCCTCAGTCGTGATCTCATTCTTTTGGATATGCCTCCCCTGGAAGACGCCCAATGGGATCTCCTAGAAAAAGTGGAAGACGCTCTTCACCGCGAACCTGTGTTCAGACACTTGGTCGTCGCTGCGGACGCCGGTTGGCGCGATATGGAGGGGGCGGCAGGCGCTGCTGATTTCCTGGCCATAACTCGTGCTGATCGGGACGCCGCTCTGCGCCCCGCCTTGGATCTACTTCCCCTTGGCGAATTCAATCTGGGTTTTGTTTCAGCAGGTGCCGAATTGGAATCGTCGCTTGAAATGGCCGATGCCGAAAACATGATCCGGCCATTGGAGCAAAGAGTTTTGCGTCGCCAGGCCATGAGTGGTTAAGGAGCTCCGATGAATCGATTCAAGTGGATATCTCGTGTGAGCTTCTTCGGCGGCTTCCTAACCTATATGGGGGCCTCATTCGGAGGGCATGGACTCACGTCCTCCCTAGAGAAAGCGCTTCTTGCGACGGTGGTCATGTATGGACTAGGGGTCTTCGGAATCATGGCCTACTACCAGATAACCCTCAGGGCCGAAGCAAAATCAAAAGAATCTCCCGAAAACACGGACTCTGGCACACCCCCTGGCCATGGCACAGATGGTGCAAGCTGGGATAGGGAACAGGCATCAACTGGGAACAGCCTCCAGCAGTGAGTGAGGAGAAGCACTCAAGTTGACATACGTCAATGATTTATGGAGTTCCTACCTAAGGGACCCAAACCCAAGAGACCGGGAAAAACTGGTCCTGAATTACCTGGGACTGGTCAAGTACGCCGCCGGGCGTTTGGCGGCTGGATTGCCCGATTTCGTGGATATGGATGACCTGGTAGGGGCCGGTATGATGGGTCTCATGAAGGCTATCGAGTCTTATGATCCCAGCAAGGAAGTGAAGTTCGAGACCTACGCCTTGCCGCGTATTCGAGGCGCCATGCTCGACGAACTTCGCAGCCTCGACTGGTTCCCTCGCTCCATTCGCCGGAAGGCGCGAATCCTGAACAATGCCACCGAAGAGTTGGAAGGCAGTTTGGGTCGCAGTCCCACGGACGGCGAGCTATCCCGTCATCTCGATCTCGCCCTTCCCGATTTTTACAGATTGGTGGGGGAGATCTCACGCAGCAACCTTCTTTCCCTTGAGGAAGAAGTTCGCACACGCAACGACGGAACCTACACAACTGTTCGCGATATGCTGCCAGATGCAAAGCTAACCAAGGCTGATGATGCTCTGGCTGAGAAGGAAATCAAGGAACTGCTTTTGGACACGCTACGGGGAATGCCCGAGCGTGAACGTCTCGTATTAACTCTGTATTACTTCGAAGAATTAACACTAGCTGAAATTGGAGAGTCGCTGGGCGTGACCGAAAGTCGCATTTGTCAGATTCACGGCAAAGCGGTAAGGCGCTTGCGAACTCGTGTGCGTGAACGCACTCGCGAGAACGTCCAGCCCCGCTTAACGCGGAAGGAGGGCCGTAAGGTCCTTTCAACGTGATCTGGAGGGGAAGATGGAGAAGTTACAGAAGCTCCCGAGTACCCCAGGAATCGCCAACCCACTAGGTAAGTCTCATCGTGATCGTCCCAAGGGAAAGGACGAGGAGAGTTTAGAAAAATCGCGCAAAGGTCGGAAGAAACAAGAGCCCAAAGAAGATTCGCGATTTGAATTGGAAAGCAGCGAAACGGAATCTCGGGATCAGGCCCCCGAGGAGAATGAGCGAGGACAGCTGCTGGATGAAAAAGCCTGAGAAGCCAAACGAGGAGTAACATGGATTGGATTCCCGAGTCTCTGACGAGTCTGGTGGCCGGACATGGTCGGCAACTTCTGATCGCCGCAGAACTCGCAGTGCTAGGTACGCTTTTCATGCTCTTGGTTTTTCGACTGAAACTGAGGCGTGAAAAGAAGAATGAAAGCGCTCCGGCGGATCTCCCGCTTACCCTTCCCAAGGAAGATGTTAAAGCCCTCTACAAGCGTGAATCCAAGGCCCAGGTTGAGCCGGCTCTGCAGCTTGATCCCGAGAGTCTTCAAGCGAGTGGCGATGATCCCGATATCTGCCCTCCGGAAATCAGCCGTCGTATCGATAAGCTGGAGGAGCGGATAAAAGGATTGGCGCTGAGAGCCCGCCCCTCCTGACTTGACATTTGCTCGCTGCCAAGCTTAGATAACCGTGTCAAGATGACATATCCATGCGCAATCAATTCGCGCGCATCTTGAAGAAGGATGCGGAACCCTATGGCAGACACGGTATTACTCGTCAGCAAAGAGGAAGAACTCCTCCGTCAAATCGGCAACTGGGATCGGCTGGAAGAGGCCGATCTAGTGCTTGTGGAGGAAACCGGCGAGGCCTATAGCCTGCTGGAAGAATTGGATCCCCTCATCCTGGTCATCGACCGGCGGGGCGAATCCCAGAGCCCTCTGAATCTCATCCGCAAAATCCGTCGACGTTTTCCCCACCTGGAGATCGCACTCATGGAGAGTGAGCGATCGGATGTGGTGCGCGAAACTGAGCGCAGGGCGGGCGTAGATCAGATCATCGAATTTCCACTCTCTGAGCGTGATCTGAAGCTGCTCATGGCGCGCAGAATCCGTCTGCAGCGTTTCCGTCGTATGTCGGGCATGGTGGGTCGATCCGACAGGTTCGCCCAAATCATTGAGATGATCCTGCACATCGCGCGCACCGACATTAGCGTGCTGGTTACCGGCGAAAGCGGCACCGGCAAGGAACTGGTGGCCAAGACCCTCCATGATCACTCCAAGCGCAGTGAGGGGGCTTTCTTGGCTTTGAACTGCGGCGCCTTGCCTGAGGGCACTCTGGAAAGCGAATTGTTTGGCCACGAGAAGGGAGCTTTCACGGGCGCCCAAAGCGCTCATGCGGGACACTTCGAAAGAGCCGACGGCGGTACGCTCTTCCTGGATGAAATTGGCGAGATATCCCATTCCATGCAAATTCGATTACTCCGAGTTCTGGAAACCGGAGAATTCCTGCGCATGGGTGGCACTCGTAACATAGAAACCGATGTGCGGCTGGTGGCCGCCACCAATCGTGACCTGGAATTGGAAGTGCGCGAAGGCCGTTTTCGCCGCGATCTACTGCACAGAATCAAGGTCTTTGAAGTCCGGCTCCCCTCCCTCAGAGAGCGCCGTGAAGATATTCCTTTGCTGGTGGAGCATTTCATTCGCGAGACCCATGAGCGCGAGGACACCGACCTTTTCGAAGTGGATGAAGATCTCATGGAAGTGCTCAGCGGAGCGCCTTGGCCTGGAAACATCCGCGAACTGAGAAACATCGTCCAGCGCATGTGCATCATGGCGGTGGGCAAACGTCTCAATCTGCGAGATCTCCCCGAGGATTTCCTTCAGGGTCAGAGCGCCCAAAGGGCAGGAAATCTTCCCGTGCCCATCAACCTGAGACCGGAGGATGCGGAACGCGAACTGCTCTATCGCTCTATACTATCTCTCCGGGAAGATGTGAATTCGGTCCTGGAAATTCTCAGGCGCTTTCAAGTTCAAATGGAAGGTGATGATATCCCGGGAAGCATGGGGGAGAAGATTGCCGCGGCGCGATTCGGACGGGATCTCAGCCATCATGAGAGCCCGCGCCGCCTGGAAGATGTGGAGCGAGAGATGATCCAGCGCGCCCTGGAAGAGAACCGAGGGCATCGCCGGAAAGCCGCCGATCAGTTGGGCATCAGCGAACGCACCCTCTATCGCAAGATTAAGGACTTCGATCTCTAAGATAAGGCCCGGAAAAGCATTGGCCCTTCCGGGAATGTTGGACTATCATCCGGCATCCCGGCGATCAAGCCGGGTTTTCAACACAGGAAAGGGACGCCCCATGAGAAGAAACGCGACACCCCTGTTGCTATTTCTCGCCCTGCTTCTGGCTGCACCTGGCGCCATGGCCACCAAGTATGCTGGTGATTTCATGTCCAGGGGAATCGATGCACGATCCCTGGCCATGGGTGGAGCATACTCGGCGGTCTCCGACGACCTCGGCGCATTGCAGCACAATCCCGCAGGTCTGGCATTTCAGCAGGGATCCCGTCTGAGCTTCATGCACGACGAGCGTTTCGCGGGGCTTGTCCAGGTGGATCACCTGGCCTACTTCCGCGAAGTGGAATTCAAGGGTCGTGATGGAGCGCTGGCTTTCGACGTCCTTCGACTGGGTGTGAACAACATCCTGTTTACCGAGGATCATCCCTACAACGATCTCAATGAAAACGGCGAGTTCGACGGTATCGAAGAATTGCCAGACACCTTCGATCCCCGATTCTTCCGAACCGAGAGCGACCAGGAATGGCTCTTCCGCGGTTTCTACGCGCGGGCGCTAGGCGATTGGGCTCTCTCGGGCGGCGTCAAAGTGATCTACCAGGCTGTGGGCGACTACAGCAGCTTCGGTTTCGGCCTGGACGCCGGAATCCTCGCGCCGCCCTTGCCGGGTAACTTCCTGTTTGGAATGCGTGTGGCGGATCTAACCGGCACCTTCATCGCATGGAGCACGGGAGTGCAGGAAGTGGTTCGACCTTCTCTGCATCCGGGGCTGTCATGGCGACACGACTTCGATTCCCTCGGCGCCGCACTTCTCCTGGCCATGGACATGGAAATTCGTTTCGACGGCTTGGAGTCTGCCGCCTACTGGTCGGGTGGAACAACAAGCTTTGATCCGCATATGGGATTGGAATTGATCCTGGCCAATGCTGTTTTCCTGCGAGCTGGCTTCGATCGTGGTTTCGGATTCGAAGAGTATGGCACTTTGGGCGGCGGCCTGAAACTGGCCGGAATGGGAGAGGGCCTTTGGGGCCTGCCCATCTCAGAACTCAGCCTCGACTACGCTTTCGGTAATCACATCGACCTCGATGGTAGTCATCGCGTGGGGATGAGTCTGGCCTTCTAAAGTCTCGACAACAATTAAGCCGCCCGCAACGAAGCGGGCGGCTATTTCTTTGGATGGAACTAGCTGCGTGTGAAAACCACCAACTTATCACCTGGATGGATCAGCGCATTTTTCCCTTTGAGCTTGGGATTCCAATCCAAGAGATCATAAACCGTCGCACCATAGAGACGACTGATCTGAAAAAGATTCTCTCCCTTGCGAACCACATGCTCCCGCTGAATAGGATTCTTCGAAGCCACGGCATCGCCGGAGCGAGCGCTTCTCAAGTACTGCAAAACTTGCTGAGGATAGATGGTGGCCTTCTTCGAAAGACCATTCCAACTTTGAAGGTCTTCAACACTAACGCCTAGCTTCTGTCCGATGAGCGACAAATTATCGCCACGGCGTACCGTGTAGAAGTCTTTGGTTCGCCCTTCGGGTACGGAAATCCCTGGAAGATTCTTTTCCGCCGCACGAATAACACTGGAAGATGCATGGGGTGTGTAAGCCACATCGGCACGCGTGGGAATCACAAGCGTTGCTCCAGCACGCAGGCGTCGCGCGTTACGAATCCCGTTCTGGCGCATAATGGCGTCGACGGTGGTGCCATATCCCTTGGCGATATCATAGAGAGTTTCGCCGCGCTGGACCTTGTGACGGGCGAAAGAGATCTGCTCTTCCCGAGGGAGAGATCCCAAGGCGTCGGCGAGCCGAGGGGTCTTGCCCTGCGGCACATGTATTGCGTAGTCGCCGTGATCGGGAGGAGTGCACCAACGTAAAAGGTGGGGGTTCATCTCCTTAAGCAAGCTCAGTTTGATGTTCCCTTTCTTGGACAAGAAGGTCATGTCCACCGCGCGATCCACCATGAGATCTTCGTATTCGAAGGGCTGTTCAACCTGAGCTTGTCTGAAACCATAGCCTTCTAAATCTCGACCCACGATAGTGGCTGCCATCATCTTGGGAACGTAATCGCGAGTCTGCTTGGGAAGGCGAAGATCCCAGAAATTGCGACTTCCAGCGCGGCGCATGGAGGCCATGACCCGGAACTCACCCGAGTTGTAACCGGCCATGGCCAGGTTCCAATCCTGGAAGATGCCATAGAGGTGGGAGAGGTATTGAGCGGCGGCATCGGTGGAACGAACGAAGTCGCGCCTTTCATCCACCCAGTAGTCGATGGTCAAGCCATAGCGCCTGCCTGTACCTCGGATGAACTGCCAAGGTCCCACGGCACCGGCACTGCTTTTGACCTTGGGTTGGAATCCGCTTTCGATCATGGCCAGGAAGTAGAGCTCTGGAGGAAGTTCGTAGCGAGCCAGAGTTTCTTCGATAAGTGGGCGATAGGGTGCGCCACGGTCGATCCACGTTTGAAAGGTATTTCGGCCTGGACCGGTGAAGTGATTCAGCCAGTACTCCACGCGTTCATTCTGAATAATCTCCATGGGTCTGCTCGGCAATTCGGGAAGACTGCCGTACCAAAGCGCTAGAAGAGAATCGTCAGCCACTTCCAAGGGAGCGGCAAAACGCATGACCGCTTCCTCATCGAGGATGTCCTGAAGGAAGTCCATTCGAGATTGCAGGCTGGACAGATAGAACTGGGTCAATCCATTGCCGAGACTATCCTCGCTGGCTGTCTCAAGACGCGCGGCCGTGGCGTCGAGATGCTCCTGGGCTTCCAGGAAATCGCCAATGGAGTAGTGATGCATGGCGCTGTCATAGCTGCCCTGGAGCTCCTGCAATCGTGGATTGAAGGCCAGGGCCCGATCTTGAAGAGACCAATCGCTCGAGATGGGTGGCAGCGCTTCAACCTTTTCGACCACAGGTGGATCTTCGACCTGAACTGTCAAAGTAGTATCCAGCTGAGGAGGTGGATTCGTTACCTCCGTGGTCAGGATCTTATCTTCCTGCTGAGGAGCACAAGCTCCAACGATAAGCAGGACGGCGATGAGCAGGACATCGAGATGTTTCTGGAAAGGCACGGGAACTCCTGGAAAGGAATGTGCTTGAGGATGTACGGCGGCGACAGTCTAGATCAAAGACGGAAGATGTGGCAATCAAGTTTTGAGTACATGAAACGGGCCTAAGTGGATGAAAGGTGGTATAATAACTAGTGCGAACAAGGTTCCACTCGGCGGAGGGTCTCCCCAAACCCCGGTCTTCGGACGAGCAACTCATGGATAGACTGCACAAGACCAGCCGGTATTTCCTCGAACACCTGGTACCCAGGGACGCCCTGGATACCGCTCAGGAAGATCGGCTGAAGGCCATCCTCTCCGAGGATGACGATATGAACATGCGAGGCTATGCCAGGGAACTGGCAGAGGTCTTGGCGGAGCGCGGTCTTTTCCGAAAAGTGGGCGAATACCAGTATCTCGATCCGAAAAGTGGCGCTCGCTTCCGCTTCCCCTCAGCCGCGGCGGCAGCGTCAGGTGTAAGCCAACAGGAAGAAATCCCCAATCCGGGTCCCAAACCAGGTCGGGCCCTGCGACCTCCTCAGTCTGAGCAACTGGAAGAAATCTACGACGAAGTGCTTTCGGCTATTCGCCTGGAGGAACGCAGTCCAGGAGCGGAATCGGGTCTCGGCAGATTGCTAAGTCTATTGGATCAATGGGTCAGCAATGTGGATTATCAACTCTATTGCTTTCTTTCAGGATCTGAAATCCCCGAGCAATTCGCCGATCAGATTCGGGTGATCGAGCCAGCTACTCTCGATATTTCTCATCCATTCAGGCAAGTGATTCATCGGAAGGTCGCCCTGCAGCTACTTGCCGATGATCCGAGCTTCTTGAATTTTCCCAGGCGACCCGAGGGCAAGAATGGCGGCGTCTACCTGCTTCCTCTATTCCTCGACGGGAAGCCTTGGGGTGTTCTGGACATCCTGCTTCCCATGGATGAAGCCGATGAAAAGTTGGAAGGCAAACTTCAACTTTTAGCCAGTGCCCTTTCCCATCAAATCTACAATCATCGAATTCTATCCAAGGTGGTTTTCGTAGACTGGACCACCCAGGTTTACAATCGCACCTTCCTGGAAATTCAATTGCCTGTGGAAATTGAAAAGGCACAGCGGAACAATGAACATCTTGCTCTTTTGGTCCTCGATCTGGATGACTTCAAAAAGGTCAACGATCAATGGGGGCACGCTCAGGGTGATCAGGTGCTCCGTGAATTCGCCCAGGTATTGAAGAAGACCTTCCGCAAGGTCGATCAGGTGTTTCGCTTCGGGGGCGAAGAGTTTGTCGTTCTCTTGCCCCGCCTCGATCGTGAACGCGCCATGAGAGCCGCAGAGCGTGTGGCCGAGGCCATTCGGATTTCCACATTCCTTGTTGATGAGACGCCTTCGGGTATCAAACTGACCGCGAGTATCGGTGGCGCCATTTTCCCGAGTATGGCCGCCAGCGACGCCCAGTTGTTTCGCAAGGCCGACGAATCCTGTTATCGCGCCAAACGAGAGGGCAAAGATCGCGTCATCTTTCCTGACGAGGAATAGGCTCCCCGCCTCCTGAAATTCAGCCATGGAGGGTGTCGGTGTTCCGATATCTTGTGGCAGGCCTGTGCCTGGGACTCATTTTGCGCCTGGGCGCCGAGCCCTTCATGCTGGCAGGATTGATTCTGGCCCTGCCAGCAAAGTTCCTTCCCGGGCGGCCCCGCGTACTGGAATGGACCTTCATTATAATAGCCTCAATCGTGGGCTTTACGGCTGCAGGGAAAATCGACGCGCAAGATCTGCATGAAGGACGCATTCAGGGAATCTGGCGATTCACATCCATTGTCAAGAAGGGCATGTTCGCGGGAAGGATGGCTGGTGGGGGCGACTTGATCGTCCGTGGGGCGGGCAAGAGCTTGCCCGTGCAAGGAAGCGCCTTGGAAGGCACAGGTCGCTTTCTGGAGAGTTCAGCATTTCGATCGCCAGAGTTTCGACTCGATCGGTGGAAGGGCGAAGACTTCGAGAGTAGTCTAGAGCGTCAATCACGTCTTGGCCGGTTATCGGGGCGATCTCGAATTCTGTTTCCTCTGACAGTTCAGTACTCACCCGAGTGTCGTCCTTTGGCCCGTGCACTGCTTTTCGGTGATAAGCGGGCCTTGCCAGGTTCACTGCGACGGAGTTTTCGTGATGCAGGCTTGGCTCACTTGCTGGCGCTCAGCGGACTCCATGTGGGTCTCTTCCTGCTTCTCCTTCGCCGCATCACCATACCCATGCTGGGTAGACCCTCTCGTGCCGAATGGATTCTACTGCCCCTTCTGCCTTTTCTCCCGGCTTGGGGAGGAGGGGGAGCATCCATCAACCGGGCCAGCTTCATGGCGGGATATCTGCTCGTGGGACGTAGATTAGGAGGAAGGCCACTGGGGATTGAAGCGCTGGCTTTTGCGGCCTTTGCAGAACTCGCCTTACGCCCCGCTTCCCTTTTTGAACCCGGATTTCAACTGAGCTATCTCGCGACCGCGGCCCTTCTCGCCTTCCCGGGTCGAAAAGCTCCCCTGGGGGCTAAGTCAGTTCATAAACTACTTCACTATTATCGTGAAGGTGTCGCTGTATCAACCCTTTGCACACTTGCCACCCTGCCTGTCATTCTATCCCGTTTTGACAGACTCCCTTTGGGGGGACCGATCTGGAACCTTCTGGCAGCACCTCTCACCGCAGCGTCCCTGTTTTCCGGTTGGAGTTTGTTGCCCCTGGGTCTCATTCCTGCCTCTAGCGTGATTCCAGACTTCTTTTTCGCCCGGCTCATAGATCTCGCAACGCTGGCAGGCTCGAAATGGCGTCTACTTCTCACAGGATTTTCGGCACCCGCCTGGACCTGGCTGGCCTGGGGCCTGGGTATGAGAGGCATCCTCAAAAATCGGAGGAAGTCGGCTTGGTACTTGGCCGCAATTCCTGCTCTGGCAGGCTGGATTCTGGGAAGTCGAGCTTTTCATTGGGGACCGCCGTCATTCTGATCGCAAAGAGTTGACAGGAAGCGGCGGCCTTTCTAGGATGCCCGCGTCGCCCCGTGCGTCTTCCCCAACAGCGCAGGTTTGCCATGCAGCGGATCGCCGTCTTCGCCTCCGGACGCGGCTCTAATTTCATTTCTCTCTTTTCGGCCTCTCAGGCCGAACAATACCCTGGGTCCATTGTTCTCCTGGTCAGTGACAAGGCCGATGCAGGTGCCGTTTCATTTGCCAAGGAAAACGCCATTGAAACCTTCGTTTTGGATTCGGAGAAAGCTAAGGGAAGACTCAGCCTTAACGAGGAGATCGCCTTTCGCGACGCATGTCTGGAAGCCAAGGTAGACTGGATCTGCCTGGCGGGCTTCATGCGCATTCTTAGAGGTCCCTTGCTGGAAGCTTTCGAGGGACGAATACTGAACATCCATCCGGCGCTGCTTCCTTCATTTCCCGGTTTGGATTCGCAAACACAGGCCTTCGAATATGGCGCCAAGCTTGCCGGCTGCACGGTTCATTTCGTGGACGCAGGCGTGGACACGGGGCCCATCGTAGCTCAACGAGCCGTTGCAGTTTTAGATGAAGACAGTCCGCAAGATCTTGCTCATCGAATTCTCGAGCAGGAACATCAAATCTATCCCGAGGCACTGGCCAGACTTTTCAATGAAACTTGGAGTCGCCAGGGCCGCCGCATCGTTTTCGCCAACCGAAAGGAATCAACATGACGCGAGGCACTCTGCTGCGCAGCGAAGACCTGGGTCTGAAGCCCGATTACTGCGGCAAGGTCCGCGATCTCTTCGATCTTGGCGACAAACTTCTCATCGTCGCCACAGATCGAATCAGCGCCTATGACCAGATCATGCACGAAGCGGTTGAGGGTAAGGGCGAAATGCTCACCCAGATCTCCGTGAAGTGGTTCAAGTTGCTGGAGGGCTTGGTGGCCCATCACCTGATCAGCGACGACTGGCAGGATTTCCCCGAACCTTTCAATCGTCCTGAATTGGGTAAGCGAAGCATGCTTGTCCACAAGACCGATCGCTTCGACATCGAGTGCGTCATCCGTGGTTATCTCACGGGTTCGGGTTTGAAAGATTACAATGCCAGCGGAAAGGTCTGCGGCATTGCACTGCCCGAGGGACTTCGTGATGCCGACAAGCTCCCCGAGCCCATTTTCACACCCGCAACCAAAGAGGACGAGGGCCACGATATGAATGTGGACCACGAAACTGCGGCAAAGATCGTGGGGGATAAGTGGTTCGAGCCCTTGGCCAATATCAGCCGACGCATCTACGAGGCGGGCGAAGCCCATGCGCGGAAGCAGGGCATCATCATCGCTGATACCAAGTTCGAGTTCGGTATCTACGATGGCAAACTCATGCTCATCGACGAGGTTCTCACTCCCGACAGTTCCCGTTTCTGGGAAGCGGGCAGCTGGGAGCCCGGCAAGTCGCCTGCTTCATTCGATAAGCAGATTCTCCGCAATTGGCTCGATGAGCAAGGTTGGGATCGCGAGAGTTCGCCGCCGCATCTTCCCTTGGAATTGCGCCAGCGTATCTATGCACGATACGAGGAAATTCTCGTCAAACTTTTCCCGGGAAGTGTGGAGGCTTAATGAAGATCCGCAGGGCTTTGCTCAGCGTTACGGACAAATCGGAGTTAATCACACTTGCCAACTACCTCGTTGCTGAAGGTGTCGAGCTTGTAGCAAGTGGCGGAACTCGGAATCACCTAGAGGAAGCAGGACTGCCGGTTATCGAACTGGCCGCATGGACCGGTAGCCCGGAAGCATTGGGCGGTCGGGTGAAGACTCTGCATCCCAAGGTCTTTGGCGGTATTCTGGCCGACCCCGAGCTTCATGGGGATGATCTTGAGAAGCTGGACTTCCCACTCATCGATCTTGTGGTCTGTAACCTCTATAGATTTGAGGAGACTGCCTCCGACACTTCACGTAGTTTCGAAGATGTCATCGAGGCAATCGATATTGGTGGACCCAGCCTGATTCGCGCTTCAGCCAAGAATCATCGCCGGGTGAGTATTCTCTGCAGGACTAAAGACTATGCCGATTTTATAGCTTCCTGCCAGGCGGGCGATGGTGATCCCGGGCCTGAGAAACGCAGGGAGTGGGCCGCCACGGCCTTCGCTCACACTCGCGACTACGATCTGGCCATCGCCGATTGGCTCGGCGAGGGTGGCGGCGAATTTGGCCAGCAGCTGCAGTCGCTCAGGTACGGAGAAAATCCTCATCAAAAGGGATGGTTGCATGCTTGGAAGGCTGGGAGTCTGCCCTTCCATCAGCATCAGGGAAAAGAGCTTTCCTACAACAATATTCTGGATCTCGGTGGTGCCCTCGATTTGATCATGGATCTGGAGGGTCCCGCAGCAGCCGTGATCAAGCACAGCAATCCATGCGGTGTAGGCTTTGGTGAAAACAGCGCGGAGGCACTCGAGCGCGCCTGGTCCAGCGATCCTGTGAGTGCATTCGGTTCGGTGATAGCATTGAGTCACAAGGTGGATGAGAACACCGCAGGATTTTTGGCTGACAAGTTTTTCGAGGTGCTGGTAGCTCCGGAATATGACGAGGCCGCCCTTACCCGATTCGCAAAGAAAAAGAATCTGCGTGTTCTTTCCCTTCCCGACCCCAAGGCATGGCAGGCCGATGAACGTCTGCGAAGTGTGGGTCCCTTGCTGCTTCGCCAGGAAGAAGACCTGGAATTCATCCCAGCTGCCGATTGGAAACTGGGTGCAGGCCCGGAGCCTACTTCTGAAATCTTGCAGGAACTTGAACGAGCCTGGCGCGTGGTGAAGCATGTGAAGAGCAATGCGATACTTCTGTGGAGTGGCGACAAGCTTCTCGCTGCGGGCGCAGGCCAAATGAGCCGCGTGGATTCCTGCAAGATAGCCGTGTCCAAAGCCCGTGAGCACGGGCACGAGATCAAGGGTTCACTGGCCGCTTCCGACGCATTCTTCCCCTTCGCCGATGGCCTTGAAATACTGGCCGAGGCCGGTGTGAAATGGGTGGTACAGCCCGGTGGTTCCATTCGAGACGAGGAAGTCTTAGCTCGAGCCGATGAACTCGGCATTACCGTGCTCCTAACCGGTCGACGTCATTTCCGTCACTAGAAACAAGGATGTCTATGAGTCACGAAGCCCAGTCCATCGTCGTCCTCGACTACGGAAGCCAGTACACGCAGCTGATTGCCCGGCGCATTCGTGAGCTTGAAGTTTTCAGTGTCATCCTGCCCTTCGATGCAAGTGAAGAAGAGATTCGCGCAGAGAACCCCGTGGGTATCATCCTCTCTGGCGGACCTTCCAGCGTCTACGAAGTAGGCGCGCCGGAATTGAATCAGGCAGCGCTCAAAATGGAAGTACCCATCCTTGGCATTTGCTATGGGATGCATCTGCTGGGGCGAGAACTAGGCGCAGCCATCGAAAAGACTTCTTTGCGTGAGTATGGTTTAGCCAATGTGGATTGCGAGACCGATAGTCCCTTGTTTGCCGGACTAGAATTAAGTCAATCGGTCTGGATGAGTCATGGTGACTCCATGCACGACCTGCCCGAAGGACTCAGATCCATCGCGCATAGCGAGGGCAGCCCGGTCTGTGGATTTGAAAACCTCAAGCGCCGGATCTATGCCCTGCAATTTCATCCTGAAGTTCATCACAGTGAGCATGGCACGGCCATGCTTCGCAACTTTGTTTTCGACATCTGCAAGGCCGATCACCTTTGGACGCGAGAACATTTCATCGACCTGACCGTCGAGAATATTCGCCAGCAAGTGGGAGAGGGTCGCGTCTTGTGCGCTGTGAGCGGCGGCGTGGATTCAACCGTGGTTGCTGCCCTTCTTGATCGCGCACTCGGTGAGCAGGTTGAATGCGTCTTCGTTAACAATGGATTGTTGCGCAAGAACGAGCCCACAGAAGTGGAAGCCCTGTTTCGTGAGTACTTCGATGTGCGCTTCCATCACATCGATGCGTCCGAACGCTTTATCAAAAATCTCGAAGGTGTGCGTGATCCCGAGAGGAAGCGAAAGATAATCGGCGAAACCTTCATTCGCGTGTTCGAGGAAACGGCTCGGGATCTGGGCGAGTTGGACTTCCTTGCCCAGGGAACTCTTTATCCCGACGTGATCGAATCTCTTTCTGTGAAGGGTCCCAGTGCTACCATCAAGAGCCATCACAATGTGGGTGGCCTGCCCGATGATATGAAGTTTGAGTTGGTGGAACCTTTGCGCGAGCTATTCAAAGATGAAGTGCGAGAGGTGGGCAAAACTCTTGGGCTTCCCGAGCACTTCGTCCAAAGACACCCTTTCCCCGGTCCGGGTCTTGGCGTTCGCATTCTTGGCGAAGTCACGGCGGAGCGCGTTCGAGTGCTTCAGGAAGCCGACGCTATTTTTATCGCTGAGCTTCATTCCAGTGGCTGGTACCAAAAATCCTGGCAGGCCTTGGCCGTTCTCCTTCCGGTGCAATCGGTAGGGGTCATGGGTGATCAACGTACCTATGAAGATGTGGTGGCCCTGCGCGCTGTGAATTCCACCGATGGCATGACCGCCGACTGGACCCGCCTACCTGCGGATCTATTGGAGCGTGTTAGCAACCGTATCATCGGAACCGTACGCGGCATCAATCGCGTGGTCTATGATGTCAGTTCCAAGCCGCCCGCTACCATCGAGTGGGAATAAGGTGCTCAGCCGTCTAGTCACCATTCTGATACTTCTGGCCGCCTTCGCCCAGGCGCGGGAAAGCACCTATGTCTACCCGCCGGGAAGCCATACCTTGGGCTTTGATCGTATCGGCGAATGGGAGATCAAACTCTTCCTGGGTTTGACGGCTAGCTATGACAATCCTCAGGGCTTGGCGGCCGTGAAGCTGAAAAGCCAGGATGATCCCGACGATAAAAGTGATGATGTCTGGCTCACCCTATTCGGTGTGAACTCGGGGAAGGGACAGGTCGTCTACAATCCATCACGTTTTGAAGTGAGCAGCTTTGGAAAGCGTGGTAACGGGAAGAATCGATTTCAAGATCCACTGGGTATTGCCGCCAATGTAGATGGCCAAGTGGCGGTTGCCGATGCGGGGAATCGTCGTGTGGTCTTCCTGAACATGAGCGATACTGAATTGAAATGGTCGGGAACGGTGGATAGGGTTGATGATCCCATCCTTCCCACCGACTTGGATTGGGGTGGGGGTCTCTTCTGGGCTACGGATTACAGCGGCAATAGGATTCTTCGCTTTGGACCCCAGGGTGAGAATCCGGAACATTGGCCCCTTCAGGTGGAAGACCTGGAGAATCCGCGCGGCATCACCCTGATTGTGCCGGGTGATGATTGGAGCCGAAGCGGCAATTTCGGACTTCTGGTTGTGGATCATGATGGTCGGCGCATCAATTTGTTCGACGAGAATGGAGCTCTACAAAGTCGGCGCAATGTGTCGGAGATTTTGGGGCAGGAAGGGAAGTTTATCTATCCCGTGAGTGACCTCTACGGCAACTTCGTCATGGCCGATTCAATCAGCGGCAAACTGGTTAAACTCGACAAAAGGCTACGCACCCTCGTGGTGATGGACAGCTTGGATGAGGATCCTGTTCCCTTGAATCAACCGCGTGGTTTGGCTCTTTGGCGTCGCTATGGTCAACTTTTTATCGTCGAGGAGAAAGGCGGCGCCTATCTTTGGACCGGTACCGACATTTTCAGCCCACGTCTGAATTGGGAAAATCATCGCAGCGGTAATCAAGCCCTGATGTTACAGTTCGTCCTCAGCGAGGCAAGTCTTGTAACCTTGCACTCGGTGATCGATGGCAAAGAAGTTGAGCTTCGCAGTGAAAGGCGTCGTGGAAACGGCAATGTGAGACAGTGGATTCTCATTGACCATCGCGTCAAAGGTGCCAGCGAAATCATTATACGCGCTCGACCCACTTACTCATCCAAGAAAACCTTGCTGGTCGAGGAACGTTTGAAGATTCCCGAGGGAGGCCCGTGAAGTACGGAGAATTCTTTCGCAAGGGAATCCACGGAAGCGCCATCATTATTCCCTTGGGCGTGTGGTTTTTGGATCCCATCATTTGGCGTCCGCTGCTTTACACCGGTGCGGCACTCATGTTGGTCATCGATCTCATTCGCTTGGGAGACCCGCGCATCAAGGAATACGTGCGCTTGATGATCGGCCCTGCTCTCAGGCGTCACGAAGACAAGGAACTTACCGGCGCATCTTACATGGCCATAGCCTGCCTCATTGTTGCCGAGCTTTTTCCCCTGGATGTGGCAGTGGCGGCCATGGGTTATCTCATCGTGGGAGACGGTGTGGCCGGTCTGGTTGGAAAAACCTGGGGCCGACACAAATTCGTCTTCGGAAAAAGCTGGGAGGGAACCGCAAGTTGCTTCCTGGCCAATCTGGCGGTAGGGTTCTTGGTGTTTCGGCGCCCGGAACCGGCTCTCCTGGGCGCCTTTCTTGGCACCGTGGTCGAGCTTCTGCCCATGCCCCTGGACGATAATCTGGCCATCCCGCTCTTGGCGGGAGGTATCCTTTGGGCAGCCATTGCCATTTAGGTGAAACAAGCTCGCAGGGAGCCCGAATTGACAGCCCGAAGCCGGCTCTCTATTTTAGACCTGCTTAAGTCCAAGAATAATCAGCGATTAATCGGGAGTGATCATGGCCTTTGATTTTCTCAAAAAAGCCTTCGGCACACAGATGGAGCGGGAACAGAAAAAGTTCCTGCCACTTGTGGATCGCATCAACGAGCACTTCGCCACCTATAGCGATGTGGATCTGCCGAGTAAAACCCAGGAATTCAGGGAACGCCTGACCCAGGGCGAAACCCTGGACGACATCCTTCCCGAGGCCTTCGCCCTGGTCAAGGAAGCCTGCCGGCGCGTCACGGGAACCAGCTGGGAAGTCATGGGTCATGAACAACCCTGGGAAATGGTGCCCTATGATGTTCAGCTCATTGGTGGAATGGCCCTGCATCATGGGAACATCGCCGAAATGGCTACGGGTGAGGGTAAGACCCTGGTTGCGACCCTGCCTCTCTATCTCAATGCCCTTGAGGGCGAGGGCGCTCACCTGGTCACGGTGAACGATTACCTGGCCGAACGTGACGCTCAGTGGATGGGACGCATCTATGAGGATCTTGGTCTTTCGGTGGGAGTAATTCTTTCAGGTCTTGATCCCGCAGAGCGCCGGGAAGCCTACCTCTGTGACATCACCTACGGCACCAATTCCGAGTTCGGCTTCGATTATCTTCGCGACAACATGGCGGGCTCTGCCGAGCAGCGTGTTCAGCGCGGCTTTCACTACGCCATTGTTGATGAAGTGGACAGTGTACTCGTTGACGAGGCACGCACGCCTCTCATCATTTCGGGTCCGGTGGCGCAGTCCAGTTCGGATGAGAAGTTCTTCGAACTCAAGCCACTTGTGGAGAGCCTTTTCAAGCGCCAGCAGCGGCTCATCAATGACCTTACCGGCCAGGCTGAAAAGCTTCTCAAGAACGAAGCACGAGACGATAAAGAAGAATGGCAGCTGGGAACCCTTCTGCTGCAGATCCGCCACGGTGCACCCAGGAACAAGCGCTTCCTCCGCATGATGCAGGAGAGCGGCACTTCTCAACTCATCGGCCAGGTCGAAAACGCCAACATGCGTGATAAGAGCATGCCCGAGCTGGATTCGGTGCTCTACTTCACCCTGGATGAAAAAGGCCACAGCATCGAGCTCACCGAGAAGGGGCTCGATTCACTCAGCGAGAAGGATCGACAACTCTTCGTACTGCCTGATCTATCCGTGAAGCTGGGGGTTATTGACGAGGATTCCTCCCTCGATGCAAAGGGCCGCGCCATTGCACGCGAGGAAGCTCACCGCGAGTTTGCCGAACGCAGCGATCTTATTCACATCATGAACCAGCTCATGAAGGCCTACAGCCTTTTCGAGAAGGATGTGGAGTACGTGGTGCAGGAGGCTCGCGTTCAGATCGTGGATGAATTCACCGGGCGTGTGCTCCACGGCCGGCGCTATTCCGATGGATTGCATCAGGCGATCGAGGCCAAGGAAAACGTTCGCATCGAGGGCCAGACTCAAACCTATGCAACAGTGACCTTGCAGAACTTCTTCCGCATGTACGAGAAGCTTTCGGGCATGACGGGTACGGCGATTACCGAGGAAGGCGAATTCTTCGAGATCTACAAGCTCAAGGTCATGGTCATACCCACCAATCGGGATATCGTGCGCGATGACGCGGATGATCGCATCTATCGCACCAGGCGCGAGAAGGTGGCGGCCATCGTGGAGGAGATTCACCGCCTCCACAGAAAGAAACTGCCGATTTTGGTGGGTACGGTTTCGGTGGAGTTCAGCGAAACTCTCAGCCGCATTCTCACTCGCCAGAACATCGTTCACAATGTGCTCAACGCCAAGCAGCACAAGCGTGAGGCGGAAGTGGTCATGAATGCGGGTCAGCCCGGTGCTGTGACCATCGCCACGAACATGGCCGGACGTGGAACGGACATCAAACTGCATCCCGGTGTGGTGGATGGTTCGGCCCTGGTTCTCGGCAGCGAGGATACCGGTGAGCGCGGTTTGCAAATCGTGGGAACCGAGCGACATGAAAGCCGCCGTATCGATCGCCAGTTGCGTGGTCGTTCAGGCCGTCAGGGCGATCCCGGTCGTACGCTCTTTTTCCTGAGCCTCGAAGACACCCTCATGCGCCTGTTCAGCGGAGACAAGATCGGTCGCGTCATGGACCGCATGGGCGTGGAAGAGGGCGAGGTCATCACCCATCCCATGGTGACCAAGGCCATCGAACGTGCCCAGGTGAAGGTGGAAGCTCACAACTTCGACATGCGAAAGCACCTGCTCAAGTACGACGATGTCATGAACATGCAGCGTGAGGTGGTCTACGACCGACGTGGCTACTACCTGGAGGCCGAGAACCTCACGGAAGAAGCCGAGGAAAAGGTGGATCAGGTCGTCAGCGACATGGTGGATGCACGGATCCAGGATGGGGACATCCCCGAGAACTGGGCGGCCGATGAACTCTTTCTGGAATTGGAAGGTGTATTTCTGGCTGATTTCACGGTGCAGGAAAGTGAATACCTGGGCTGGGACAAGGACCTCCTTCGCAACACCATGCAGGAGCGAGCTCGAATACGCCTGGCCGAGAAGGCCGCGACCCTTCCGGATGAGGTTTACCAGCAGGTCCTGCGCTATGCCTTGCTTCGCAGCTTGGATGAGGGCTGGAAAGAGCACCTGCTCGAACTGGACAACCTGAAGAGTGGCATCGGACTACGCGCCTATGCGCAGAAAGATCCCCTGGTGGAGTTCAAAGTCGAGGCATTCTCCCTCTTCGAGGAGCTCATGCTTCAGGTGGATCGCGACGCCCTGAACATGCTTTTCCATATGGAAGTGGCGGTGAAGAAGCCTACAGCCTACGAAGGTGAAGATTTGAGCAAGGTCGAAACCCAGCATGAGGAGTCGGCCGGCTTCACAAAGATTCCAGAAGCGGAAACAGCGTCAGGGCAGGGAAGCCCGGCGCCAGCCTCGGCCATCAGCGCTTCGGGGGCCATGCCGAATCAGGCTAAGTCACAGCCGGTCAAGGCGGAAGAAAAGGTTGGACGCAACGATCCATGCCCTTGTGGGAGCGGGAAGAAGTACAAAAAGTGCCACGGCGCCAACATTGAGTGACTTGCATTAACACGGGTAGGCTGCTAGCTTGCCCGTCCGCCGCCGAAAGGAAACCGGTCCCCATGCATAAGCGACTGCTAGAAATAGTGCTCTACATCCTGGATCGGGCCGACGAAGAGATCATCGACGGAGATAATGGAGCCGAAAGTCTCCAGGATCTTCTCGCTGATGCAGGTTTCGACCGCGAGGATATCGTTCGCGCTCTGCGCTATACCCTGAGTCGCCAGAAGAGCGAAGCTGGGGAAACCGAGCTCATGAACGATCTGGATGTCAGCTCCGCCACTTTGAGTCGGGAAGCCTGGGATTACCTGGAGCGTCTGCGCCAGTTCGGGCTCATCTCAGACGAGGAGAGCGGCGAGGTTCTTCATCGCGCGGCCGATCTTCCCGGGGACGATGTGGATCTCGAATCCATTCGCTTCCTGGCGGCATCGATCATCTTCGACCGGGATGCCTGGGATTTCGGCATCACCGACGGTATACGCATACACTAAGAGGATAGCCTTCATGGCCAAGACCCTTCTCATTGTCGAAAGTCCCACAAAATCCAAGACCTTCCAGAAGTATCTGGGAGCGGGCTTCAAGGTGCTCGCCAGTAAGGGTCATGTGATGGACCTGCCCAAGAGCAAGCTGGGCATCGACCTGGAAAACGAGTTCGAACCCCAATACGTGACGATCAAGGGCAAGGGCGCTTTGCTGAAGCAGCTCAAGGTCGAGGCCAAGAAGGCCGATCGCATCCTCCTGGCAACGGACCCTGATCGCGAGGGTGAGGCGATTGCCTGGCATCTGAAGCGCCATCTGGAAGAATCCCAACCCAATGTTCAGCGCATCATGCTGAATGAGATCACCGAGGGTGCCATCGCAGAAGCGGTGAAGAATCCGGGCGTCGTGGATAGCAACAAGGTCGAGGCCCAGCAGGCCCGACGCGTGTTGGATCGCCTGGTTGGATATCAGATAAGTCCCGTGCTCTGGAAAGTCTTCTATTATGGACTGAGTGCCGGTCGTGTTCAGAGTGTGGCCCTGCGCCTCATCGTGGAGCGGGAACGGGAGCGCGAAGCTTTCAATCCGGTGGAATACTGGTCTTTGGCCGCCGATCTCAGCACCGATCGAGGCGGACAGATTGAGAGCAAGCTGACCCAGTGGGATGGCGCCAAGGCTGAAATCCCTGATGAAAAAACCATGAAGCTCATTCTCGACGGCATCAAGGGCCAGGATTATCTGGTCGACAAGGTCGAGCGCAAGGAACGTAAACGCAGTCCCGATGCCCCGCATATAACAAGTACACTTCAGCGTGAAGCCAGCAGTCGTCTGGGCTACAACGCGCGGCGCACCATGGTTATCGCCCAGCAGCTCTATGAAGGACTTGATCTGGGTGAAGAGGGCAGCGCGGGTTTGATCACCTACATGCGTACAGACTCCACACGTGTGGCTGACAGCGCCAGAGAAGAGCATCGCGAGTTCGTGCTGGCGAACTATGGCAAAGAATACATGCCGGCCAAGGATCGCGTGTTCAAGAGTAAGAAAGGCGCGCAGGATGCTCACGAGGCCATTCGGCCCACATCGGTGATGCGCAGCCCTGAAGCCATCAAGAAGTATCTCACCAAGGATCAGCTGGCGGTCTACACCCTCATCTGGCAGCGCTTCACAGCTTCTCTCATGGCCGAAGCGCGCTTCGAAGCTACCGGCGTAGACATTCGCGCTGGCAAGGCTCTTTTCCGCGCCACCGGCAATCGTCTGGTCTTTGATGGTTTCCGCAGAACACGCCCCAACGGAGACACTGAGAAACTGCTTCCTGAGATTAATGAAGGCGAAAAGCTCAAGCTTGAGAAAATTGATCCCAAGCAGCATTTCACCGAGCCGCCGCCGCGCTACTCCGAATCCACGCTCATCAAGGAACTGGAAGAGAAGGGCATCGGACGTCCGAGCACCTATGCGACCATCGTGAGTACCATCCAGAGTCGTGACTACCTGGAGCTCGACGAAGGCAAGCGCTTCTTCCCGACGGAACTGGGCGACAATGTCTGGACCTTCCTCGAAAGAGGATTCCCCGAGCTTTTCGAAGTCGGTTTCACCGCCGGTATGGAAGAGGAATTGGATAAGGTCGAGGAAGGTAAAGAGCCCTGGACCCAGGTCGTGGGCCACCTCTACACGCCCATGCGCGAAGCCCTGGACGATGTGGAATCTAGGGTCGAAGAACTTCGTGAAGGCCTGCGGGAAATCACGGAAATCGAATGCGAAAAATGCGGATCACCCATGGTCAAGACCTGGGGCCGCAATGGCCGCTTCCTGGCTTGCAGCAAGTGGCCCGACTGCAAATTCTCCCGGCCAGTGGAAGATCCCACGCCAGCGGGCGACCAGAAATGCCCCGAGTGTGATTCGGGCATGGTGAATCGCACAGGACGCTATGGTCGCTTTGCCGCCTGCGAACGATATCCCGATTGCAAAGGTACAGCGCCTCTCGAAATTGGTGTGCCCTGTCCCAAGGAAGAGTGCAAGGACGGGCAAATTGTGGAGAAACGCAGTAAAGCCGGCCGCACCTTCTACGGATGCAACAAGTATCCCGATTGCGACTTTGCCAGTTGGAACAAACCGGTGGCGGATCCCTGCCCCGATTGCGAAAGCATGGTGGTGGAGAAGGCCAGCAAGGCCAAGGGTAACTACCGTCAGTGCACGGTCTGCAAGTTGGAGATTCCCTACTAGTGGCCAAAGAATTTGACGTTCATGTAATTGGAGGCGGTCTGGCGGGAAGCGAGGCCGCTCTTTTTCTGGCCGATCATGGACTGAAGGTCAAACTTCAGGAGCAAAAGCCTGAGGCCAAGTCGCCGGCTCATCGTCTTGAAGGTTTGGCTGAGCTGGTGTGCAGCAATTCCCTGAAATCCATTCTCATGGATTCGGCTTCGGGGCTTTTCAAAGCTGAGCTCAAGCAACTCGGATCCCGTCTCATTCCTCTGGCTGAAAACTCGGCCTTGCCTGCGGGTGGAGCTTTGGCTGTGGATCCCGCTGAGTTTTCCCAGAAAGTCACCGCCGCGGTCATGTCCCACTCCAATATTATCCTGGAGAATGAAGAGGCCACGGGACTTCCCCTCGAAGGTCCAGCCATTGTGGCCACCGGTCCACTTACGGGAGATGCGCTGAGCCGGTCCATTGAGGAGCATTTCGGTAGCGGGCGATTGAGTTTCTACGATGCCATCGCGCCGACGGTCACTCGGGATTCTTTGGATGATTCCAAGCTTTTCCAGGCCAGTCGATACGGGAAGGGCGAGGCGGACTATCTCAACGCGCCCATGGATAAGGATACCTACGACGCCTTTGTGACGGCCCTCACCGAGGCCGATGCCTATCCATCCCATGACTTCGAAAAGGATGTGCCCTATTTCGAGTCCTGTTTACCGGTGGAAGTGATCGCGGCAAGAGGACCCGAGACTATGCGTCACGGAACCTTGCGACCGGTGGGCCTGAGCGATCCGGAGACGGGACGGAGACCATGGGCTGTTCTCCAGTTGAGGGCCGAAAACCGCGAGGGCACACTTTGGGGCCTAGTGGGCTGCCAAACAAAACTGCGGGTGGGGGATCAGAAACGCATTTTCCAGATGATCCCTGCACTGGCCAATGCGGAGTTCGTGCGCTATGGAGCGATGCATCGGAATTTCTTCCTGGATTATCCCTCGACCCTCAGCAGTTTCCAAGAAAGCCGCAAACGCGAGGGACTCTATTTTGCCGGTCAGATGACGGGCGTCGAAGGCTACGTGGAATCCATGGGAAGTGGGCTCATGGCGGCCCACCACATTCTGGACAAAATCTCAGGACGTGAACCCGCCATTCCGCCGGAAGCCACGCTCATGGGGGCCATTCTCAGATTCCTGGACGGACAAATCCCCGGCAAGAGCCAACCCATGAATGTCAATTTTGGCCTTTTGCCGCCGCTAGCCGAGAGAATCAGGGATAAGAAAATGCGCAAAGCCATGCTTGCCGAGCGAAGTCTATCGGTACTGGATAACTGGATCAAATCCCGAGAATTCTAGTGCCGCCTTGGCCCTTTGCTAGCCTTGCGCCTCTGGCATCCCTCTGATACCTTCTCCGGCGTGAGAGATACCCTAATAGCATTTGAAGCTTACCTCGCCGTGGAGCGTGCCTACTCGCCCCATACGGTGTCGGCCTATATGCGGGATTTGCGGGGCTATTTGAAATTCCTCGGAGATCCGGACAAGGTCGAGACCCTGGACGTGGAGCGTGCTTTGCTTCGTAGGTATCTGGCAGGTCTTCGTCGAGGGTCGGCTGACAAAGCTCCTTTGGGAGATCGCACCATCGCGAGAAAGCTCTCTTCCCTTCGGACTTTTTATCGCTTCTTGAATCGAAGTGAGCGGCTCGAGGCGAATCCGGTGGCACTGCTGGATGCTCCCAAGCTTCCCAAGCGTCTGCCCGTGTTCGCGGAAGAGGGATGGGTTCATCGCATGATGGCCCTTCCCGATACAAACGAATCCAAAGGTCTTCGCGACCGCTGTATTCTGGAACTGCTTTACGGCACAGGAATTCGTCTCAGCGAGTTGGTCAGCCTAAGGCGTGAGAGTTTGGATCTGACACAGGGAATTCTCACGGTGATGGGCAAGGGCTCCAAGGAGCGACTGGTTCCCATACAGGGTGAGGCCCAAAGATGGCTGAAGCGTTGGCTGGGAGAATTGGGCTCCGGGCTCGATAAGGATCCTCTCTTCCCGGGGCGCAATGGCGCTATCAGTCCGCGGACGGTTCAGCGTAGTGTAAGTCGATATCTGGGAATGGTGGCATCCCTTGAGCGGGTGAGCCCACATGTGCTACGGCACAGTTTTGCCACTCACTTGTTGGATCGAGGCGCCGACCTGCGTTCGATTCAGGAACTTCTGGGCCACTCAAGTTTGACGAGTACCCAGGTCTATACGCATATGACCACGAAGAAACTCAAGGATGTGCACCGCAAGGCACACCCAAGAGGATAGAAGGAGAAACCCATGGCTTTGCCCAAGGATTTTATTTCCATCGCGGATTGGAATAGTGACGATCTGGTACGCGTTCTCGAACTGGCCATGGACCAGAAGCGCCGATTGAAGAAGGGAGAAAACCTGCGTGGCGAAAAGCCCGGCAAGGTCTTGGCCGTTCTCTTTCACAAGCCCAGTCTACGTACGCGCGTGAGTTTCGAAGTGGCCATCACTCAGCTGGGTGGATCGAGCCTTTACATCACCGATCGGGAAATCGGATTGGGAAGCCGCGAGGCACCCCAAGATGTTGCCCGCGTGCTCGAGCGCTACGTGGATGGCATCATGATTCGCACCTTCGCCCACGAGGGCGCGCTGACTCTCGCTCGCAATGCCACCAGCATTCCGGTGATCAATGGTCTCACGGACCTTCTGCATCCCTGTCAGGTCATGGCCGATCTGCAAACAGTTTGGGAACACAAGGGCGGGATCGAAGATCATCGCATCGTCTACCTGGGTGATGGAAACAACATGGCCAACAGTTGGATCAACGCCGCTGCGCGCTTCCCCTTCGAGCTGGTCATCTGCAATCCTTCGGGATATGAACCCGATCCTTCGGTGCTGGAAAATGCTCGAAAGATCAATCCCAATTTGCGATATGAAAACATCAACGATCCTGCCAAGGCGGTGGATGGCGCCGATGTGCTCTACACCGATGTGTGGGCCAGCATGGGCCAGGAAGATGAAGCGGCCGCCCGCAAGGAGATCTTCAAGCCCTATCAAGTGAATCAGTCTCTTCTTGAGAAGACGGGCAAGAAGGACAGCATCGTGCTGCACTGTCTCCCTGCACACCGAGGCGACGAGATTACCGACGAGGTCATCGATGGTCCTCAGTCCGTGGTTTTCGATGAAGCCGAAAATAGAATGCACGCTCAGCGTGCCATTCTCACCCTGGTGATGTAGATGCGTTCACTCCGGTCGGCACTCTTTCTGGCGGCGGCGGCTTTGATTGCCGCCTGCGCTCAGATGGAAGCACCTCCGGGTGGGCCGGCCGATGAGACCCCGGCGAAAATCGTGGGATCCATGCCGCCCGACGGCACTTTGAATACCGGAGTCCTGGATACTCTGCAGCTCCACTTCAGCGAGGGTGTGGACAGGCCTTCGGTTTTGAAATCCCTTCGCAGCGAGCCACCCCGTCTGCTTCGCCGCGCCAGGTGGTCAGGCGACACATTGGTCACCCTGGAATTCTGGGATCCATTTCCCGCTGACAGCAGCATCTGTCTTTTCCTCGAGCCCGGTTGGATGGATCGCCAAGGCGTGATTCAACAGGAATGGCAGGTTTTGGATTTCAGTACCGGCGAACGGCTTTTGCGAGGATGGGTGGGGGGAAAGGTTCAGTTCAAGCGCCGGCCCTCGGAAAACCTTCACATCTTTTTGGAAGATTCCGAAGGCACATGGCAGCGTAGCATGCGGCCCGATCGACAGGGAAATATCACCTTCCGTCATCTTCCTGTGGAGTCCGAGTTGATCCGCCTCTGGGCTTTTGAAGATGTCAACGGCGACAGTCTCTATGATCCTGTGGAAGATTTCGCGGACACCTTGGTGGACAGTTTGATCCTGAGCGATGATATCCCACACCATCTGAATGTTTTGCTAAATGTCATCGATCCGGACGAACCCGGGAAGATCAAGAGCAGCTTCAGCACCACGGACAGCCTACCCGGCCTTTTCGTGATTCGCCTTCTCGCCGACTCCCTGCGAGTCGAAGGCGATTCCATTCCCCCTGGGCATTTCCCCAGCGCTTGGAATGACAGCCTGCGAGGTCTCTTCTTGGGCGCGTGGGATGGACCCGAACTGCTCCGCAAACGCGAGGGTGAGTTCACGCTCTCAGGAGTGCCACCGGGTCCTTGGGCCCTGTTCATCCATCGAGAGACGGGTGAAGATTCCCTCTGGGATCCGCTCAGTGAAGCTTCTTATTTAGAACCGGGCCCCATCTGGGTTTTGCCCGGCGAAGAGATTCCCCTTCGAGAATTCAGCTTCCCTGAAGAGGTGGACAGCAGCGCATTGGAAAAAGCCTCCACCGAGACCACACCATGAAGTCCTGGATCGATGATCTCTACAAACTCAAGGAAATCCTTCGCGAGGGTTGGAAGCGCATCGGCATCGACAATCCCGAGTCGGTATGCGATCACAGTTATGCCCTAGCCCTCATAGCATGGCGTCTGGCCCGTGAAAACGGTCTGGATGAGCGGAAGGTTCTGCTCATGTCCCTTCTCCACGATTTTCACGAGGCTCGACTGGGGGATATTCCCAGTCCCGACAAGCGCGCCATGGGTATGGACCTCGTGTTAAAGGCAGAGCGGGATACCGAAGCCGCTCAATGGGCCGGCGATAGCGAGATCCTCGATCTACTCGAGGAACTGCGAGATCAGCAAAGTGAGGAAGCGCGCTTGGTAGGGGCCGTGGACGGTTTCGAGATGCTGCTTCAGGCTCGCCGATATGTCGATCAGGGCCATAGTGCCGCGGAAGAATTCATAGCCTCGGTGTTGAACTCGCCAGCGGCCAAGCATCCCGCAATCGCAAAACTTATCAGAGAATTATAGGCATGAAAAATCCTCCCCCGAAGGGGGAGGCTGATTCCGTTTGCCTGACGAGGTCTCTAGGCCAGCGCGCGCTGGTGCGCGTAGAGGCGGCTCTTGAGACGGTCGGCTTTCTGCTTCTTGATGATGCCCTTCTTGGCCATCCTATCCAGCAGAGAGATCATTTCCGGCAGCTTGGCCGCCGAGGCGTCTTTGTCGGTGGTCGTGCGGTAATCGCGCAGCTGATGACGCAGGTGACTGCGCTCGGCGCGGTTAGCCAGATTGGCTTTACGACTCGTGAGAAGACGTTTCTTGCAAGACTTGTGATGAGGCATTCCTCTTCAACTCCATGTTTTTGGTCCATGCGAAAGGGCAAGCTAGCAAGGCCAATGGTCACTGTCAAGGGGGAAACCCCTTGTCTCTTCGACATTTCCCGACTATGGTGCCCTCGGAGGATCACTTGGAAATCCGCGAGGAACTCAAAAGCAAGCTGGAAGGTCTGCCCCGTTCGCCCGGGGTTTATCTATTCAAGGACGGCTCGGGCAAGGTCATCTATGTGGGCAAGGCCAAGAGTCTGCGCCAGCGTGTGCGCTCCTACTTTCTGGAGTCTCGGGTCCCGGATCCCAAAACCGAGCTGCTCGTTCGCAAGGCGGCCGATCTGGATTATCTCGTGCTGGGCAGCGAGATGGAAGCCCTGGTGGCCGAGAACAACTTCATCAAGGAATACTCTCCCCGCTACAACATCCGTCTGAAGGACGACAAGAGCTATCCCTATCTGCGGGTCACCCTGGAAGAGGAATTGCCACGGATATTTCCCACACGGCACCGGACCGATAGCGGCAGCTTGTATCTGGGTCCCTATACGGACGTGGGCGCTCTTCGCCAGACCCTCCGTGTGCTGAAAACTCTCTTTCCATTGAGAGATTGTCCGGGGGATGTGACCTTTCGATCCCTTGAGCGAGAGTGTCTCTACTATCACATCGATCGCTGTAAGGCGCCCTGCACGGGCCGGCAAACAGTGGAGGAGTACCGCGCCGATCTGGACCGCGTGCTGCTCTTTCTCACGGGCAAAACCGAGCAACTCAGCCATCGTCTGGAAAAGGACATGGCGGTTCTATCTGAGGACCTGCGTTTCGAAGAGGCCGCCCGACTGCGCGATCAGATTACTTCTTTGGAACGCTTGAGCCATCGACATCGCACCCAGGTCTATGGAGGCGGGGATCGTGATACCTTGGCCTTGGCTCGTGACCGGGAAGACTGCTGCGCCGTGGTCCTCCGTTTTCGCGGAGGGAAGCTTCTGGCCACGGAGACATTCCATTTCAAAGGAACCCTGGCCGATTCCGATGCCTCGGTCCTGGGCGCATTCTTCCAGCAGTACTATCATCGAGTGGATCTTCTCCCTCCCGAGGTACTGGTTCCACTGGATTTGGAATCCTCAGAACTCCTCGCCCAGTGGTTAAGTGAGAAGCGGGGTTCCAAGGTTGATTTGAGACGACCGCAACGGGGACTCGGAAGGGAACTCGTTTCTTTGGCCTTGGACAATGCCCGCAGCAAGTTGGATGAAATCCTCGCGGCGGAGTCGGGGAAAAGTCCAGGACTGCCACCTGAGATCTTCGAACTGAGAGAACAGCTGAATCTCGAAGCCCTCCCGCGCGTGATCGAAGGTATCGATATTTCCAATACCGGAGACAGCGAAGTAGTGGCCTCACTGGTGAGTTTTCACGATGGCCAGGCGCGCAAGGGGCAGTATCGGAAGTACAAGATCAAGACGGTGGAAGGGCAGGACGATGTGGCTTCCATTTACGAGGTGGTTCATCGTCGTTTCAAGCGCCTGCAAGATGAACAAAAGCGCTTCCCGGACCTACTGCTCATCGATGGGGGCAAAGGGCAACTCGGTGCAGCTGAGCAAGCCCTTCACGAGCTGGGCATCAAGGGGCAGCCGCTTATATCCCTGGCTAAACGTGAAGAAGAAGTTTTTTGCGCGGGGACCGACGGCGAAGCTTTGATTCTACCACCAAGTTCCGGCGCATTGAAATTGCTGCAACGGGTGCGCGATGAAGCCCATCGATTCGCTCGGGATTTTCATCGCCAACGGCGTGGCAAAGCATCCATCTCTTCTGCACTGGATGAAATCCCCGGACTGGGACCCGCGCGTCGAGATCTTCTTCTTCAATACTTCGGCGACCTACGCGGCATTCGAAATGCCAAGGCCTATGACCTCCGCAAAGTCCCAGGTATCGGGGCTGCGCTTGCACAGACCATTCTCGAGAGTCTGAAGGACAAGCCATGAACCTCGCATGGGACCTGGCCCTGGATGGCTGGCTCGATCAACTTCTCGTCGAAAAGAATCTCAGTTCCAATACCCTCGATGCTTACCGCCGCGACATGTCGCGATTGGAATCCCATGAAAAAGGGCCCTTGGTAATTGATAGTGAATCACTTCGAGAAGTCTTGACTGTCAGTGAAATGGACGGTCTCTCTGCACGTAGCCGGGCGCGCATGATCAGCAGTTGGCGTGGTTTCTTTCGTTATCTGGTGGTGGAGGGCCTGCGCAAAACTTCGCCCGCCGAGAATCTGGAAAGCCCGCGCCTGCCGCGAAAGCTTCCGGACATTCTTAGCCATGAACAGGCCGAAGCGCTTATTGCCGCTGCGTCTTCCAGTGGAAAACTCTCCTTAAGAAATCGCGCCCTGGTGGAGGTGGCCTATGCCGCGGGTCTTCGTGCCAGTGAACTGGTTGCCCTTCCTTTGGCAGAACTCTTTCTGGAAGACGGTCTCATTCGAGTTTTAGGCAAGGGCCGGAAAGAACGCTGGGTTCCCTTGGGTGAACCCGCGCAAAAGGCGCTCAGCGATTACATGGAAACGGGACGACCTGCTTTGGCCCGGCCAGATTCACCCGCCATGGTCTTTCTCAATGTTCGGGGCGCCGCACTGAGCCGTGTGGGCTGGTGGAAGATTTTGCAGAAGCTCGCCATGGAAGCCGGCTTGCCCGCCATCAAGCCCCACAGTCTCCGCCATTCCTTCGCCACCCATCTGCTGGAGGGAGGCGCAGACCTCAGATCCGTTCAGGAGATGCTGGGACATGCATCCATAGCCACGACCCAGATTTATACCCAGGTGGACCGCCTCTACCTGCGAGAGGTGCATCGAAGCTTCCACCCGCGGGGGCAGTGATCCGCTAAGTCGTGCAATCACATTGATTAAGTGCTATGGTTCAAGTTGTTTCTGAGCTTAAGAAATGATTGACGCGGCGCGCCTTTTAGTCTATTTCCTTGGCTATCAAGCAGTTGGGAGTGAAATGAGTTACACGGTCCGACTGGAGCTCTTCGAAGGGCCCCTGGATCTCCTTCTTTATCTGATCCGCAAGGATGAGATCGAGATCACCGATATTCCTATCGCTCGTGTCACCGAGCAGTATCTGGGGCACCTGGAAACTCTCCAGGCTCTGGAGCTGGACGGAGCGGGGGAGTATTTGCTCATGGCCGCCACACTCATTCGTATCAAAAGCCGCATGTTGCTGCCCCGTCATTCCGAGGATGAGGAAGATCCTCGCGGTGATTTGGTCACCCAACTGCTCGAGTACAAAAAGTACAAAGAAGCCGCCAGCCGCTTTCGTGATCTGGCCGAAGAGCGCAGCAAGATGTACGACTTCAAGCCCGACGTTCCCATGGACGAGCTTCGCAGTCGGGAAGACATCTTCACGCTGAGTTTCGTCGACCTCCTGGGCGCATTGCGCGATGTGATGAGCACGGTTGCCGACCGCGAAGCCAGGCATCATGTACTTTTGGAAGAAGTGACCATCGAGGAGAAAGTGGATCTGATCCGGCTTTGGATTCAGACCGGCGAAAGATTGCGATTCAGTGATCTCTTCGAAGAAGTGGAAACGCGTCTACATGCCATCGTCACTTTCATGGCAGTTTTGGAAATGATGAAGCTCGGCGAACTGCGCGTTTTCCAGCATGGACATTTTGCGGAGATTTGGTTGGAGAGAAAAACCGAGTCCATCGCCGAAGAAGCTTTGGCGGCGGGTGCGGGTGGATGATCGAAAGGGTGAGAGAAAAATGAGTAAGGAAGTTAAACGGACCGTCGAGGCCCTCCTCTTCGCTTCTCCGGAACCTCTGCCATTGGCTAGGATCCAATCGGTCATTTCCGGGACGGACAAACGTGGTCTCCGAGCTATCCTCACGGAACTGCAGGCCGACTACGAAGAAGCCGGCCACGCTTTTCAGCTACGTGAAGTAGGCGGCGGGTGGCGCATTGTAACGCGCGCCGAGCATTCTCGCAAAATTGAAGACCTTCTCAAAAGCCAGAGGCGCGTAAGACTCTCCCGGGCGGCTCTGGAGTCATTGGCCGTTGTGGCCTATCGACAGCCCTGTACTCGTTTCGACGTGGAGCAGGTGCGCGGTGTGGGATCAGGCTCCGCGCTATCCACATTGCTCGAAAAAGAACTCGTCCGCATCATGGGTCGCGCGGAAACAGTGGGCAAACCATTGCTCTACGGAACAAGTGATGAGTTCCTTTCCCATGTGGGCCTTAACCGCCTGGAAGATCTTCCCGATATGCTGGAAATAGAATCGCTCCTGGTTACGGAAGATGAAGAACGCGAAACTCAGAACATGATTCCGGAAGAGCGCCGGCGCAGGCTCATGGAGGGTGTGGATCGTATCGGGGAAATGATCAGCGTAGAAGTTGATGAACCCGAAGCGAGCACTGAGGAAGCGTCCTCAGAGGATTCAGAAGAAATCGCCGAAGCATTGCAAAAGGGCCGTGAAGAAGAACGTGCCGCACTTCAGGGCGAAGAGGATGTTCTCGAGGGATTGAAGCCTGAGGAATTCGATCTGAAGGAGGCAATACTGCCTTCCCGTAAAGAACATAACGAAAAACCCGAAGAGATTACCGAGGAGCTTTGAGCAAAATCAGACTCAATCGATTCCTGGCTCTAGCAGGAGCCGGAAGCCGACGCGCCTGCGACGAGATCATCCGCTCCGGGCGCGTTTTCGTGGATGGTCAACTCTGTGACCAACCCGGCCTCAGTGTGGATCCAAAGAAGCAATCCGTCAGCCTGGATGGAAAGAAAATGCGACTCGAAGAGAGTCGGGTCTACTTATTGAACAAACCCAACGGGGTTCTCAGCACAGTCAAGGATCCCCATGGTGGGGAAACGGTATTGGATCTGGCCCGCGCCCAAGGCGTGGCTCACCGGGTTTATCCCGTGGGGCGACTCGACAAAAAAAGCCGTGGCTTGATTCTGCTCAGCAACGACGGAGATCTCTCCCTACGACTTCTGCATCCCCGATACGATGTGGAAAAGGTCTACCGAGTGCGCATCAACTTGCCCATTACGAAATCGCAGATGTGGAAGTTCTCCGGTGGAGTTCTACTCAGCGACGGCAAGACCCGGCCCTGCTCTATTCGTCCCCTCAAGACACGCGCCACCTATGAGGTCCGCCTGAAGGAAGGACGCAAACGTCAGATTCGTCGCATGTTCGAAGCCATGAATCGCCGGGTCATCGATCTGGAGCGTATTGCCGTGGGCCCGCTCAAACTGGGCCGCCTGCCCGAAGGAAAACTTCGGGAATTGGAGCGCTCGGAACTCCGCGCCTTGAAAGAGGCCGTGGGTCTGAGCTAGTTTGATATCCCCAGGTGGAAAGGACGGGCGCCATGGATTTCGAAAAACTGGCTCGTGAGGATGTGCTTGATGTTCGTCGATACATCCCCGGTAAACCTGTAGAGGAATTGCAGAGGGAAAAGGGTTTGAGGGAAGTCATCAAACTGGCTTCCAATGAAAATCCTCATGGCCCCGGGCCCCGGGTTCTGGAAGTTCTCGACAAGGGCATCCGCGAATTGAATCGATATCCCGACGACAGCGCCTACTACCTGCACAAAGCTCTCGCCAAGCATCTCGAAGTGAGCGAGAAGCGCATCTTCATCGCCAACGGTTCCGTGGAAGTTCTCTATCTTCTGGCCGAACTCTTTGTGAAGGAAGATGAAGAGTTGGTCTACGCTTCGCCTTCCTTCGTAGTTTACAAAATCGTGAGCCAGCTTTCCCTTGGGCGTGGAGTAGAAGTTTCCCTCGACGGTGATTTCCGCCACGACCTCGATGCCATGGCTGCCGCCGTGACCGAGAAAACCAAGATCGTCTTCGTATGCAATCCCAACAATCCCACGGGCACACACAATAGCGAGCAGGAACTTCGCAGCTTCATGGACAAGATTCCAGAAGACTGCCTGGTGGTGGTGGATGAAGCCTATTACGAATATGTGGAAGCGCCCGACTACCCCCAGACCATCGAGTGGATGGATCGCTATCCCAACCTGATCATCCTGAGAACCTTCTCGAAAATCTACTCTCTCGCCGGGCTTCGTATTGGTTACTCCATCAGTCATCCCAATCTCGTAGATCTGCTGGAACGGGGCCGGCCGCCCTTCAATGTGAATTCACTTTCTCAGGTGGCAGCACTCGCGGCTTTGCGAGATCCTGATCGACTTCGTTGGATTCAGGAAGAAAACAGCATCGGCCGCAGGTACATTTGCAAGAAGCTGGAAGCCATGGGTTGCAAAACTCTTCCGAGTCAAACCAACTTTGTCATGGCTTTCCTTCCCATGGATTCTCAGACTGCCTATGAAGAACTCTTGGACCGTGGCGTCATTGTAAGACCCATGGGGAACTTCGGCGCAGATCTCAATGCTGTTCGAATTAGCGTGGGATTGGAAGAAGAGAACCATCGAATGATCCACGCCTTAACCGATCTCCTGCAGCAAAAAGCCCGGAGCTGATCCATTGGAATACCGAATCAAACCTGCCCGTAAGTTTCGGGGCCGCTGGGAAGCCGGCGGCGACAAATCACTCACACACCGAGCCTTCCTTTTCAATGCATTGGCAGAAGGGGAGGCCGTGATCAGTAACGCATCCGGAGGCGATGACTGTGCACGCACGCGGATCATTGTTGAAAAACTCGGAGCAGAAGTCTCGGCTGATGGACGTCATCAATGGCGAATCCGCGGATGCGCGGGAAACTTCAAAGCCGTGGATGAAGTTTTCGACTGCGGGAATTCCGGAACCACCATGCGCTTGGTGGCCGGCTTGCTATCGAGTCAGCGCCACAGCTACGAACTAGATGGCGATGACTCCTTGCGCAGCAGACCCATGGAGCGCATCAAAGTGCCCTTGGAACTGCTCGGTGCGAAAGTGGAATTGGCCGAGGATGGAAAACCACCCTTCAAGATTCAGGGCGGACGGCTAAACGCGGCCGAGTACGATAGCCCTGTGGCCAGCGCCCAAGTGAAGAGTGCATTCCTGCTGGGAGCTATCAGAGCTCAAGGTGATTCAGCTTTTCATGAACCGGCCTTGAGTCGCGACCACAGCGAGAGAATCCTTGGATCCATGGGCATCGAAATGACCCAGGATATAGATGGATGGCTTCGCCTTTCAGGTCCCCAACTTCCAAAAGCCAAAAATTTCCTCGTACCTGGAGATATCTCCTCTTCCGCCTTTCTCCTCGCTGCGGCTCTACTGGTCGAAGGTTCCAATGTGGTGGTGAAGAACGTAGGTGTGAATCCTACGCGTACGGGTCTGCTTAAGGTGGTGGAACGCATGGGCGGCAAGATTGCCGTCTATCATCCAAGGGAAGAATTGGGGGAGCCGGTGGCAGATCTTCTGGCCCAGTTTTCTGTGCTCCAAGGAGTGGAGCTAATGCCAGATGAAGTACCATCCTTGATCGATGAAATTCCCATTCTCGCGGCTCTTGCAAGCCAGGCCGAAAGTGCCAGCGAATTTCACGGATTGGCCGAGCTCAGGCACAAGGAGAGCGACCGGCTCGAAGGATGTCGGCGCATGCTCGAAGCTTTTGGAGCCGACGCTTCAGTGATGGGTGACACTCTGCGCGTGGAAGGTCGGGCCGCACTACGTGGCTGTGAATTCGATCCTGAGGGCGACCATCGAATGGCCATGGCCGCCTCGGTGCTTGCCCTCATTGCCAAGGGTGAGAGTCGTATTTTGAACACCGATTGTGTGGCCACGAGCTTTCCGGAGTTCCCATCCATCGTGCGCAGAATGAGTGTAAACGCCTTGGAGAATGTCGAGGTGACTGCATGATAATCGCCATCGATGGACCTGCCGCCAGCGGTAAAAGCACCACCGCCAAGGGCGTGGCTCAGGCCCTTGGATTTGACTACCTGGATACGGGCGCCCTTTACCGCGCCATCACCCTGGCCGCCGTCGAAGCCGGAATGGTCGCTGAAGATGGACCGGCCATGGCCGATTTCCTGGAGAATCTTCACATTCGCTATCGCTACTACAAAGGCAATGTGAATGTTCTTATCGAAGACCGGGATGTGACCGATGAGATTCGCTCGCCGGAGATTGCTGCCCAGGTAAGTGCCTTCAGTGCAGTGGCCTCTGTACGAGAGCGCATGGTGGAATTGCAACGAAAGTTTGCAGGAGGGAAGAATCTGGTGGCCGAGGGCCGCGACATGGGTAGTGTGGTTTTTCCCGAGGCTGAACTGAAGATCTTCCTCAAGTCCGATCCGAAGATCAGAGCTGAGCGACGCGCGGCCGAGTTCGCGGCTCAGGGCAAGGACCAGGAAGCCGAGCAGGTGCTCAAGGATCTGGAACGGCGGGATAGCCTGGATTCGGGCAGGGATATATCACCTCTCATCCAGACCGAGGATGCAGAGGTTCTGGACAATACCCACATGAGCATCCCCGAACAGATCGACGCTGTGGTCCAATTGGCCTCGAAGCGTATTCCGCGCCCCAAGGTCAATCCCGATGAGATTCTGTACAAGCCTGAGATGCTACCTGAAGAGTATCGCCTAACTCTCAAAGTAAGACCCATTTACCGATTCGTCTGGCGATTGGTTTGGCTGCTCGGCAAGCTGCTCTTCGGAATTCGCATGCACCACTGGGACCGTAGCCCCAAAGAAGGCGGACTCTTGGTGGCCAGCAATCATGTGGCTTGGTTGGATCCACCCATGGCTGGACTTGCGGTAAAAAGGGAACTCAGCTTCGTGGCCAAGAAGGAGCTCTTTCGAAATCGCCTCTTTGGCGGTTTCATCTCCTACTTCAATGCGGTACCCATCAATCGTGGCAGTTTCGATCGAACTTGCTTCGACACTCTGGGCGAACGACTTCGCAGTGGGGGCACCGTTTTCTTCTTCCCCGAAGGCACCCGCAAGCCCCTTGGGCGCCTGGGACGGGCCAAATGGGGACTGGGACTCATGGCAGCCGAATCCCGCTGTCCGGTGCAGCCAGTCTTCGTCAAGGGCACCAAACATTGGAAGCAGGCCCTGATTCGCCGCAAGCGAGTACACCTCTATCTTGGCCGTCCCCTTCATGTTCAGCCCCTCATCGATAGGGGTTTGGAGGGCCGTGAACTCTACGAAATCTTCGGAGAAGGGGTCATGGCCGAGATCGCCCGTCTTCAGGAAGAAGCCGGTGGGCCTTTTTAGGATCAAATCCCACGTAACCCTTGCGAAATCAAACATTTTGGAGTAATGTCATCCAGTTTTCCGGCTACGTGCCGGTATGGATAACTATGTCTAACAGGAGGACAATCCACTCATGGATTTCGAAACGACACCCCCCACGGAGACCGGGGAAAACCAGGTCTCCGAAGATTCCCGCCGGGAAGGGGGTGAACCCGAAGCCACGCCTACTCAGACCGCCACGGCAGGCGAAGTAAGTACGAGTAAGGCGATGAAGCTCAATGAGCGACTTGGACTCGAAGTTGAGACTCTCGAAACCGGTGAAAGACCGGCCGAGCAAGACGAAAACTTCGAAGCGATGATGCTGCAGTACGAAGCCACCCTCAAGATCATCAAAGAGGGCGAAATCGTTAAAGGAACCATTATTCAAGTTCGTGACAGTGACGTTCAGGTGAACGTTGGCTTCAAGAGCGAAGGCTTCTTGTCTCTTTCGCAGTTCGGCGGTGCCGAAAACGTGAAGGAAGGCGATGAAGTGGATGTTTTCCTCGAGAGTCTCGAGGACGAAAATGGCCTCGTGGTCCTGTCCAAGGAAAAGGCGGACTTCCTCAAGGTCTGGGATCAGATCAAGGAAACCTACGACGCCGGCGGCGTCATCGAAGGTACCATCGATCGCCGGATCAAGGGCGGTTTGGTTGTCAAGTTGGTTGGCGTCGACGCCTTCCTGCCCGGCAGCCAGGTGGCATTGCGTCAGGTTCCCGATCTGGAAGCGCTTATCGGACAAAACTTCGAATTCAAGATCATCAAGCTCAACAAGCGGCGTCGCAACATCGTGATCAGCCGTCGTGTGGTTCTTGAAGAAGAGCGCAACAAGCTCAAGGCCGCCCTCATCGAGGAACTCGAAAAGGGTCAGGTGCGCACGGGTACGGTGAAGAACATCACCGACTTCGGCGCCTTTGTGGACCTTGGCGGCATCGACGGACTGCTGCATCTCACCGACATGAGCTGGGGCCGCGTAAGCCATCCCAGCGAGCTGGTGAACATCGGCGAGGACATCGATGTGAAGGTCCTGGATATCGATCTGGACCGTGAGCGCATCAGCCTGGGCCTCAAGCAGCTGACTCCCTATCCCTGGGAGAACGTGGAAGAGAAGTACAAGCCCGAGACCAAGGTCGACGGTAAGGTTGTCTCCATCACCGACTACGGCGCCTTCGTGGAGCTGGAGAAGGGTGTGGAGGGACTCATCCACATCAGCGAGATGAGCTGGACGCGCCACGTGAAGCACCCAAGTAAGATCGTCACCATCGGCCAGGAAGTGGAAGCCGTGGTTCTCAGTGTCGACAAGGACAATGAGAAGATCAGCCTGGGTCTCAAGCAGACCGAGCCGGATCCCTGGGACAGCCTCGATGAGAAGTATCCCATCGGTTCGATCGTGCATGGAAAGGTTCGCAACCTCACGAACTTCGGCGCCTTCGTGGAGCTGGAAGAGGGTATCGACGGACTGGTGCACATCAGCGACATGAGCTGGACCAAGCGCATCCGCCATCCCAAGGAAGTGCTGAACAAGGGCGATGAAACCGAGGTCGTGATCCTGGACATCAACAAGTCCATTCGCCGGATCAGCCTGGGTCTCAAGCAGCTCACGCCGGACCCCTGGTTCGACCTCACCGCCAAGTACACGGAGGGCACCTTCGTGGAGGCCAAGGTCTCCCGTCCTCTTGAGCGTGGCGTTGTTGTTGAAATGGAAGAAGGCGTCGAGGGCTTCATTCCGGTCAGCCATCTTGGCGACCGCAGTATCAAGAAGCCCGTCGAGCACTTTGCCGAAGGCGACATGCTTCCGGTCAAGGTTATCAATGTAGATCACGACGGTCGCCGCATCGTTTTGTCGGTGACTGATCGCCTCCGTGAAGAGGGTTCCGAGGCTCTCGCCGAGTACATGGGCAAGTACGGCGAGACGCGTTTCCCCGGAGCTACGGAAGAGCCCGAGTTCGATACTGAAGCTGACGATGCTAGCCCGGCCATCGCCGATGCGGCTCCCGAGCCCGTCGCCGAAACCGTGGAAGCTCCCGTAGCCGAAGAAGCGGCTGCTCCTGAAGTGACGGAGGCTCCTGCCTCTGAAACCGAAGAAGCTCCCGTTGAACTCGCTGCTTCCGACGAGGAGGACAAGGATAAACCCGAGCAGGCTTAATGCCGCAATAGGTTGATTCTGTGGGGGGAGGCCATTTGACGGGCCTCCCCCCGTTTTTTAACGGAGAAGATTGTGGTCTTTGAAAAACCGGGCACAGTGGCCATCGCCACCCAGGGTTGCAAGGTCAACCGCTACGACAGCCAGGTCATCCTGGAAGGATTGCTCGAGCGCGGCTGGCAGCAACTTGAATTCGGCGAGGCGGCGGATCTGGTTATCATCAATTCTTGCACCGTGACCTCTGGCAGCGATCGCGACTTGAGAAAACTCGTTCGCCAGGCCAGGCGAGCCAGCCCCGACGCGCGCATCATGGTGACCGGTTGCAAGGCGGAAGTGGATCCCGAGGGAACTCTCGATCTTGACGAGGTCGATGAGATCCTGGGAAACACTCTCAAGGATCGTTTGCCGGAATTCATCGAGCTTGGTTCAGAGGATATGGAGATTCCCAGCCAGATCGATCGTGTGGAGGACCGCGGTATCACTGAACTGGATGGGCGGGCACGGCCCATCCTGAAGATTCAGGACGGCTGTAATCTGAGATGCAGTTTTTGCATTGTACCCAGTGCGCGGGGGGATAGTCGAAGCCGGAGCGCACAGGAAACCGTCGCTCAGGCAAGGATACTTGCGGCCACAGGTCATCGCGAATTGGTTCTGTCAGGCATTCAGTTGGGATTTTACCGTGATCCCGATGGGCAGGCTTCCAAATTGGAAGATCTCTTGAAATTGCTCCTCGATGAAACCGAGGGCATTCGCTTCCGCTTGGGCTCCATGTTGCCGCGCCACATGCGACCGGCTCTCCTCGATCTATTTGTCCAGGCCCAAGACCGTCTTTGCCCGCATTTCCACATTTCCCTGCAAAGCGGCGACGACGACATTTTGAAGGCCATGAAGCGGCCCTATCGCTCCGGGCACTTCAGGGAGCTTATGCAAGAGCTTTGGACGCGCCTGGAAAAACCTTGCCTGGGAACCGATATCATCGCCGGTTTCAGTGGTGAAGATGAAACGGCTTTCAGAAACACCATGACTTTGATCTCAGAGTTGCCCATGGCTTATGGCCACGTCTTTCCATTTTCACTCAGGCCGGGAACCCCGGCCGAGAAACTGGGAGACAATATCCGGCCTGAGATAAAGAAGGCTAGGGTTGCAGAACTTCGAGCTCTCTTCGACGAAAAACAAAGTGCCTATCGGCGTCAGCAAGTGGGTCGTCGCCTACAGGTACTCGTGGAAACGCGCCAATCCAATGAATGGCTGCGCGGGACCTCTGAAAATTATCAGCAAGTACTCGTACCGGAGAATCTAGGTGCGATAGGAGATTTGATTCCGCTGGAGATCAGCGGATTGGAGGACGGCATCCTCTGCCACCATCCCCAAACCAAGCGAGCAAATTCATGAAGAAGTTTTATGTAGAGACCTATGGCTGCCAGATGAATTTCTACGATTCCCAGGTGGTTGACGGTGTTTTGGAAGAGTACGGATTGATCAAGGTCGACCGACCCGAAGATTCCGATGTGATTCTCATCAACACCTGCTCGGTTCGGGATAAGGCCGAGCAGCGGGTTCGTGGCCGAGTGAATCAATTGGCCGGTCTTCGCTATGATCGAGAAGAGGGACCTCTCATCGGCCTTCTAGGATGCATGGCCCAGCGCTTGGGCGGCATGCTTCTAGAGGGCAAGAAGAGTCCACTGGATTTTGTAGTGGGTACCGATCAATACATGAAGCTTCCCGAGATCATCGACAAGGCTCGCGGTAAGGAAGCGGATCTCTACTTCACCGATTTCGATCATGTGGTCACCTACGAAGCGCAGCCCAAATCCATGCCGCCAGGCGGATCCCATTATGTGGCCGTGATGCATGGCTGCGACAAGTTTTGCAGCTACTGCATCGTACCCTTCACACGCGGGCGAGAAAGGAGTAAACCGGTTGATGTCATCCTTCGCGAGGTGGAAACCATCGCCGCGCAAGATGGTTTTGAAGTAACCCTCTTGGGTCAAACCATAAGCAGCTATCAACACGGGGATGTGGATTTCGCAGGATTACTCGAACAGGTAAGCCAGGTGGGGGGCATCGAGTCATTGCGATTTATGACCAGTTATCCCACTGATCTCACAGAGGAACTCTTCGCCGCCATGGAAAAGCTTCCCAAAGTGGAACGTCGCATCCATCTGCCCGTACAGTCCGGCAGCGATCGAATCCTGAAAATCATGAATCGCCGCTATACCCTGGCCGAGTATGAGAAGATCCTGGAAATAGGCCGCCGGGAAATGCCGGGACTTCTGTTTTCAACGGACATCATCGTGGGATTTCCGGGAGAGACCGAGGAGGATTTCCAGGCCACCTTGGATCTGGTTAACAGACAGGGTTTCGTTTCGGCCTATATGTTCAAGTATTCACCCCGTGAAGGCACTCTTTCGGCCAGAAATGCCGACGATGTGCCCACCGAGGTCAAGGAAGAGCGACTTGCCCGTCTGATGGAGGCTCAGGCGGCCAATACCCAGAGCCATCTTCAGGAACGTATGGGTTCGGAACTAGAGATATTGCTTGATGAGACAAGCAAAAAAACGAAGAATCAGCTACGCGGACGTACTCGCGACCAATTTCGTGTGGTCGTAGATCGAAACCCGCAGATGCGGATCGGTAGTCGCATTCGCGTGCGCATTGATGAAATTCGAGGAGAAACCCTGATGGGGGTTCCCCTCTCCTGACGAGGAGGCCTTATGTCGATGGTGAAACGGTTCTTGATGCTCCTGTTCGTGGCGGTGGTTCTGCTACTGGGCATCCTCAATGCTGCGGAAACCGCGACCGTGGAACTTGGCTTTTACACCTTTATCGAAGCGCCTCTACCCGTGGTGATGGTGGTGCTATTCCTGCTCGGCGCGCTTTTCATGTACTTCTTTTCCATCGCGCGAGAAATTACACTTCGTAATGAGATTCGCAAGCTCAAGCGCTCTCAGGGCAAAATGGATCGTGAGATTCATGATCTGCGCAATCTCTCTCTGGATGAGGGTTTTAACGATGAGCCCATAGTCACCGATAACAGCAAGGTGGAGGATACGCTGTGAGCCAGTCACTGCTCACCATTCTAATTGCAGCCGCTCTCCTTATTGCAGGCGGCATGGCTATCCATTGGTGGTATCGTCAACCGACCAAGAGCAAGATGAGCCTCAAGGATCATCACCTTTCAGCATTGGAAGCACTTGCTGACGGTGATGATGAATTAGCCCTGTCGGAGCTTTCCAAGGCTGTTCAAGAAGGGCAAGGTGGCCTGGACGCCTTGTTGCGTCTGGGTGACATGTATCGTGCTAAGGGCCAGATCAAGAAGGCCATCCATCTTCACAAGTCTTTGGAAATTCGTGGCGAGTGGCCGCGTGCTCAGCGAGCGCGCATTCTGGCAAGTATTGCAGACGATTTCCTGGCTGCAGGCAGGTGGAAAGAGGCCTTGGTTCAGCTGGAAGAACTTAGAAGATTGGATCCGGAAAATCCCGCCGTGGCCAGGCGAGTAAGCCAATCACATCTCAGGTTGGGTGAGTTGGAGAGGGCCCAGGCAGCACTTCGTAGGGCTCATAAACTCGAGGGTAAAGATCGCGCTGATGAAATGGCTATCATGTTGGCCGAGGGGGCACGACATCAGGTTCAGGAGCAGCGTTGGAAGGAAGCCCGGAAGGCTCTGACAGACTCCATCAAGCTGGATACCGCCTGTATTCCTGCCCTTCGTGTTTCAGCCGACCTCTATCACCGTGAAGGTCAGGATCTGAAAGCCGCCGATGAACTGCAAAAACTTGCTTTGACCGCACTACCAGGCTCCGAAATCGAGTATCCTCGCATGGAGAAGCTCTTCTTTGATCTGGGCCGATTCCACGAGATTCAGTTCGTCTATCAAGAAGTGCTTAGTAAGGAACCCGGCTTCTGGCCCGCGCGTTTCGCATTGGCGGAGATCCTTGATAAGAGGGGAAGCCGCGAAGACGCTATCCGCCTATTGGATCCGGCGCACCAAGCAAGTCGCGATGAAGGTGTTAGGGCCGCTGGTCGTTTGCTCGACTGGAGTCGCGAAGATCTGGCTCGGGAATGGTTAACCAAGATTGCCGAGTCTCAATCAACGGGTGAGGGATTTTATCGCTGTCGCTACTGTGGAACCGAGCACCCAGGACCCCGGTGGTATTGTCCCACCTGTCATGGATTCAAAAGCTATGAACCTCATGTCCAGGAAACGGCCGACGCTGCACACTCCTAGGATTGCACTCGCGATCTTCATGGTGTCGATCTGGACCCTGGGGGCCCTTGCATCGGTTTGGCCCGACATGCCGCCTGTGATCTCCCTTGACCATCCCGATCCGGGATTCAAATACGCAGCAGGCCTCTATCACTCACAAGAAGCTCTAAGTGATGAGTTCAACACGAACCATGACAAAGAGATGCTGGCGCGGGCGCTCCTCAAGGCCGGAAGGTTTGAGGAAGCTCTCGGTCTAGAGAGTGAAGGATTATTGCCCTCCCGAGACCTGGCCCTTCAGTTCCGTCTTGCCGATGAATCCGAATGGAAGGACCTGGAAAAGGAAAGCTGGAAAACCGCATTTCGCGATGATGACGGTGAGAGCCGATACTGGAGAGCGAGATTGGCCGAGAGCCAGGGGGCCTATTCCCAGGCTCGACAGCTTCTCGAGCAAATTCTTCGGGAAGAACCTGCCTCAATCTTCGTACCCCTTTCCCAGGAGAAACTTGCGGCTCTTCCATTCGAAGACGATGGACCCATCGTGCAACCCCCCGCAAGGGCCGAAGGATTCCGTGTTCAGTGGGGTGTCTTTCGTGATCCCGCTCGAGCTCGTCAGCAACGATCCGTATTGGAAGCATATGGTCAGCTGATCGATATTCTCTCCTTCGAGCGCGATGGAATTCCTTTGAGCCGAGTGGTCTCCGAACCTTTCGCCACCCGAGAGGAAGCTCGATCGGAAGGTGAATCGCTAAAGGCCCGATACGGCTTGGATTTCGTGGTCTTCACTGAAGAAGCTATCCATGAATAGGCCGAAGGGTAAAACCAAATCCAAGCTCACACCCATGATGGAGCAGTATCTGCGTATCAAGGCGCAGCATCCTGGGCGCATTCTTCTTTACCGCATGGGCGATTTTTACGAGACATTTTATGAAGATGCTCAACTCGCGGCAAAGATACTGGGCATTACGCTAACCACTCGAGGAAAAAGCCAAGGCGAACCCGTGCCTTTGGCCGGAGTACCTCACCACTCGGTAAACACCTATATTCATAGGCTCATCGCTGCGGGACAGAGTGTGGCCATATGCGAACAGGTTGAAGATCCTGCCACTGCTAAAGGCGTGGTGAAACGAGCCGTCACCGAGGTGATGACTCCCGGCACCATTTCCCTCGATGAGTTTTTGCCGGCGGCCAGCGGTGCCTACTGCCTCGCTCTTTTCATCGGTGAAAATCGAACGGGCTTCGCACTTGGAGACATCTCAACCGGCGAACTTTTGGCGGGAGAAGACCATCCTGCACAAATTCTCGGGCTGCCTGCTCGCTTCAATGTGCGTGAACTTATCTTCCCTGAGGAAGCTGATTCCGATTTGTTGCAGGAGCTGGGGGATCTCTATCCCGACCTGCGAATGGAATCGCGTCCAAGCTGGGATTTCCATCCCGAGGAAAGTGAACGCCGATTAAGGGAGCACTTCTCGGTAACGGAGAGTCCGCTTCTCGGCATTCGAGAAACTGAGGACGATCTAAGAAATGCGATCGGAGGATTGCTCGCCTATTTCCAATCGCTGAAAAGTGAAGACCTCTCCTATATCGATCGCGTTTCTTTCCTCCGCCACGAGGAAACCATGGTGCTCGATCGTCTCACCGTGGAGAACCTGGAACTGACTCAAACCCTGAGAGGGGATGATCAAAGAGCCACGCTTTTCGCGGTCATGGATCACACGGTAACGCGCATGGGAGCGCGCCTGCTTTACCGTCGAATGCTTGCGCCCCTCCTGAATCCTCAGGCCATCAATGCAAGATTGGATTCGGTGGAGCGCCTCTTGGAGGCCCGTGATCTCCGCAGAGAACTTCGCAAACTCCTGGGTCCTGTGGCTGATCTGGAACGCCTATCGGGCCGTTTGAGTGCGCTCAAGGCCCGGCCGCGCGATCTGAAGGCCCTCACGGATACCTTGGCACTTCTTGTTCCCATCAAGGAACTTCTCAAGGGTGAGGACGCTGGCGAGTTATCCGAGCTTCGCGACGCGGTGGATCCGCTTGAGGATCTTCGAAAGTTGCTCGATGCCGCATTGGCGGAAGATCTTCCCGGAAAACTGTCCGATGGCAATTTTATCTGCGGCGGCTTCGATAAAGAATTGGATCATCTGCGATCACTCACACGGGATGGTCGTGACTGGATTCTTGGTCAGCAAACCAGCGAGCGCGAGAAGACTGGTATCGCCAACCTGAAGGTTGGATACAATCGGGTTTTCGGATACTACATCGAGGTGAGCAAGGGCCAGCTGGATAAGGTGCCCGAAAGTTACATCGCCAAGCAGACCCTCACCGGCAGCCAGCGTTATGTGACCCCCGAACTGAAAAGTCGTGAGGAAGAAATACTGGGCGCGGAAGATCGGCGTGTGCGCCGTGAGCTGCAAATCTTTGAGGACCTCCGCGAGGCGGCCTGGAATTGTTTAGGTGCAATTCAAGAAAATGGCCGGGCTTTGGCGGCAATTGATCTTAGCGCCTCCTTGGCCGAATTGGCTGAGAGGCAGCGTTACTGCCGACCGGAAATCGATCATGAGCCCGTTCTGGAAATTCGCGATGGACGCCATCCCGTTGTGGAACGACTTCTCGACGAAGATTTCATCGCCAATGATATCTACCTTGAGCCGGGCGATCGCCAGATCCTGCTCATCACGGGCCCAAACATGGGTGGTAAATCCACATACCTGCGCATGGCCGCCCTCATGGTGCTCATGGCACAAATGGGCAGTTATGTGCCGGCCAGCGCGGCTCGAGTCGGAATCACCGACAAGATCTTCACGCGAGTGGGGGCCAGTGACAACCTGGCCAGGGGCCGCTCCACCTTCCTAATCGAAATGGAAGAGACGGCCTACATACTTAGGAATCTAAGTTCGAGAAGTTTGGCGCTCATGGATGAGATCGGTCGTGGAACCAGCACCTATGACGGACTGAGCCTGGCCTGGGCTGTCCTGGAGGCCCTTCACACTGAAGAGGGCAATAAGCCACGAACACTTTTTGCCACGCACTATCATGAGCTCACCGAGCTGGAGAGTTTGCCGCGCCTGCACAACCTTCATGTGACTGTCAAAGAGTGGCAGGACAAAGTTGTCTTTCTCCGTAAGGTTGAAGCGGGAGCCGCGGGACGAAGCTATGGTATCCAGGTAGCCCGGCTGGCAGGCATGCCTTCGGGAGTCATTGATAGGGCATTTGAAATTTTGAGAGCCCTGGAAAATCGGCGAGGACATAGTGAGCGACTAGGCGTTCCAGAGGCGAAATCTCCCCAGATGGATCTCTTCTCCGACCGCGGACATCCCATGTTGGAGGAAATCAAGAATCTGGACACGGAGCGACTCACGCCCTTGGAGGCCTTGAATCTTCTCACGGATTATCGCGAGCGTCTGCACCGTCGAAAGGAAGTGGAATGACACGCCTCGTCTTGCGTGGTCAGGATAGTGAGATCCTAAAACTCATCACCCATTTGCGTCTCAAGGGTGAGGAAGAGTTGCGTGGGCTCATTCCCATCGGGGATTGCAAGGACCTGGAACTCTTTGCCGAGATTTCCGAGATCCCCATTCTCAAGGACCATGAATGGCAGGGCTGGACACATCATATGGATTTCCTGATCGCGGATGACCCGCTGCCAGAAATCTTGGGAGAGCTTCCGAGACTGAATTCTCAGGAAGCTGCCGAGCGTTTTCTTGCCTCACAAGATGAGATCACCGAAGATCCCATGCCCAAGGTGGATGACCTTCGAGAAGAAGCTCCGGCGGTGGCAGAGCCCAGAATCCGTTTCGACTTCCCCGGCTTTGCGCATGAGCTTCGACGTGAGATTCGACGTAGCCGACGTTATCATCTTGGATTCTGCTTCACGCTCTTCAGGCTCGTCAATGAGAACGGGGATGTCCTTCCCGCGGAGAAGTATTTGAAGGAACCTCTTTTGTCGTTACCTTCGCGGGTGGGCAGGAAAACCGATTCCTGGGGCTTAAGTCCCGAGGGTATTCTTCTCCACTTGGCGCCTGAGATACAGGAGCAATCTCGACTACTGCGCCGCCGTCTGGCCTTGGCTCTGGAAGATCAATTGCTGGAATCACCCGATGGTCTCTGGCGCTGCCAGTCGGCCCAATCTCTCTATCCACAAGATGGAGAACGCGCCTCCGAGCTTATTCGTCAAGCCATGACCGCGCTGTCGCGCCAATCCTAGGAGCCTTTCTTGAGCAGCCGAATTCAAGCCCTGCCACAAGCCACCATCGACCGTATTGCTGCGGGCGAGGTGGTGGAGCGTCCGGCATCGGTACTCAAAGAAATCCTCGAGAATTCGCTGGATGCGGGAGCCACGCGCATCACCTTGGAAATCGCAGGTGGGGGTATTGAGTTACTCCGGCTCAGCGACGATGGGCATGGAATTTCCCGCGAAGATCTACCCTCAGCCTTGGAACGTCATTCCACCAGCAAGATCCGCAAGCTGGACGACATTGAGGGTGTGAGCACCTTCGGATTTCGTGGGGAGGCCTTGGCCGCCATTGCCTCCGTATCGAATCTTGAGATTGTGAGCAAAGTGCCAGAGGCAGAATCCGCTTGGAAAATCAATTCCATGAATGGAAGCCTCGGAGCCATTGAACCGGCCTCTCGAGAACAAGGCAGTACTGTCAGTATTCGAGACTTGTTCGGTCATGTTCCCGTGCGCCGGAAATTCCTGAAGTCCGTTTCAGGTGAGAAAAGACAGGTCATGCGCGTTTGGGAGCAGTATCTGCTGGCGCATCCCGAGGTCTCATTCACCTTCATCGATGAAGGCAAGGAACGTTCACGCTACACCGCCGCGACTTTGCAGGATAGGGTGGGTGATCTATTAGGCGAGGACCTGGCCAAGCAGATGGTACCCGTGTCGGCCGAGGACGAGGGTTTTCGCGTAAGTGGCCTTTGCAGTCTGCCTCTTACCAGTCGAGGTAATCGAAGCCAACAGTATTTGTTCCTGGGGCGCAGGCCAATTCAAGATGATCGCGCCCGCCACGCGATCAGCCAGGCATACCGAGACGTGCTGGCGCCGGGTCGATTTCCATCCTGTGTGCTTTTCCTGGAAGCAGATCCCGGTCTGGTCGATGTTAATGTGCATCCTGCCAAGCGAGAGGTTCGTTTCCGTGAGGCCGCCCGTGTGCACTCGGTGATTAGCCGTGCGATTTCTCAGGCCATTGCAGGAGGGGGACTCGGTGAGAAACTGAGCAAGGACCCCGGCATTCAATTGGGAGATCTGAGACCCGCAGAAGTGTCTGCTCCCCAATCACGAATGTCATTTCCGAGCGGAAGTGGTCCCGCCTATGGGCGAGTTCGTGAGGCCGATCCTGTACGCCCATCCATGGACTACCGAGAAACGACTTCAGCAGCTTCCGAAACGGAAGAGACACTTTTCTGGCAACTCGAGAACACTTTCATTCTTACCCGTATGGGTGGTGGGCTTGTAATTGTCGATCAGCACAACGCTCACGAACGCATTCTCTATGATAAGGCGGTGGAGAATCTGGAAGGCCGTGAGCCAGCCAGTCAGGAACTTCTTTTTCCGCACAAGCTGGAACTCAGCCCCTCTGAAATGGAAGCCTGGCGTGAACTGGGAGACTTTTTCTCGGAGCTGGGATATCGAATGAGTGAGTTCGGTCCCACGACCCTGGCCGTCGAGGCAATTCCATCATCACTGCGCAGGTGGGATGATGGCGAAACGATATTGGGCATTCTTGCCGATACCCTTAACGAACAAGGTGGAAGCAGCAAGAAAAGGAAAATGGCCTTGGCCACCTATGCCTGCAAGGGAGCCGTCAAGGCGGGACAAGTTTTGCGCCTCGATGAAATGAAAAGTCTAGTGGAAGAACTCTTCGAGACCACCTCTCCCTACACCTGTCCCCATGGACGCCCCATCGTCATTCGCATTGGAAAAGATGAGCTCGAAAAGCGTTTTCACCGCGTGGTGCCAGGCAACACTCGGGAGGATGCGTGAAGGTTCTGGTTCTCATGGGGGCGACGGCCACCGGTAAAAGTGGATTGGCCGTCAATCTTGCCGAAGCTGCAGGACGCGAGATTATCTCGGCCGACAGTCGCCAAATCTACCACGGCCTTCGAGTGGGAACCGCGCAAGCTTCACTCGATGATCGATCCCGTGTGAAACATCATTTGCTGGATTTTCTTAGCCCCGACGATACCTGGTCGGCCCAGGAATTTGCGGATGCCGCCCTCGAAATCATTCGTGCTCAAGCGAGCAATCCTCCCATTGTAGTGGGTGGTACCGGGTTCTGGTTGCGGAGCATGATGGAAGGCCTCTTCCCGCTTGATATCTCACGCGAAGAGTCTTTGAAAGCTCGGGAGAAGTTGGAAATCCACTCTTCAGAATCTCTCTATGCTCGGCTTGAGGCTGAGGACCGGGCAACTGCCGAGCGTTTACATCCCAATGATCGACAGCGCGTACTGCGTGCACTTGAAGTATTGGATGCTACCGGCATTCCTCTTTCCGTTCACCACAAGGAATCACGGCGAAAGCCCAGGGGCATTGATTGGACGGTGGTGGTGTTGACTTGTGAACGCGCCAGGCTTCATGAGCGAATTGAAAAGCGCCTCCATGAAATGCTCGAAAGCGCCTGGCCCGCGGAAGTCAGTTCTCTTCTTGAGTCCGGTGTGGATCCTGATTCACCGGGTATGCAAGCATTGGGTTATCCTGAAGTGGTGGCAATGTTGAAAGGGAACATGACGGCTAACGATGCCCAGGATCGAATTCTTTACCGCACTCGGCAGTATGCGCGTCGCCAGGAGATTTGGTTTCGCAAGGAAGAGAACGCGCAGGTCCTGGATGCAGAAGATTCGGCAACACCCCATGCATTGGCCCAATTGCTGTCGTCTTGACACTCCATATTTGCATTGCTAACCTGGATCGAATGCGGGAATAGCTCAGTGGTAGAGCATCAGCTTCCCAAGCTGGCGGTCGCGGGTTCAAGTCCCGTTTCCCGCTCCTAAAAAAACCCTGCGGATTCCCGCAGGGTTTTTTCATCGTGTAACTAAGCGGCTCTATTCGCAAACACCGCCAGGTCCAGGACCATGAGTGTAGTGACTGCTGAAGATGGCAAAGTCAGGCAATGAAACCGAGCCTGAACAGTCGAAGTCCGCACAGTTTTCAGTAGTCTGATAGACGGAGGCGAAGAAACCAAAGTCGGCAACGTCAACAGTGCCACTTCCATTGAAGTCGGGGGAGCGATTTCCGCTACCATCGGCACTGATCATCCCACCATCGCCCAGAGGACAATTCAGGTGGCAACCGCTACCGGTTCCACAATCACTGTCGGAAGCTTCGTAGGCGAGGTCGCCATCATTGTCCAAGCCGAAGCCATCGCCGTCCCAATCTTCGCCACCCGGAACGATGACTTCACAGGGATCGTTGATGAAAACATCGGACCGGAGATAGTAAACAGGGATGGTGCTTTCGGGAGAGCTTTCCGGATCACCAGCGTGGCAGTCGATGCAGAAGTCTCCATCGCTGTCGGCGGGTACGCCTGCTTCGGCATGGTGAAGCCTGAGTCCGGCACCCCAGCCATCGGTCACACCATTGTCCACACCGTGACAACCGACACAGCCGTGGCCCACGCCGCTATCAGCGATTTTGGGGACATCGCCAATGGTGAAGTGGCAAATGGTACAATTGTTTGTCATCTGATTTGAACCCACGTGCAAATCATGCAAAGGGCCAATATCAATAAACCCTGGATGACATTCATTGCAGCCAGGGCTGTACTTCTCGTAGGCACTCGCAGAACTGATTGCCATAAGTAGCATCAGGGCAACGAGTAAGACTCCACTACCCCTCACAGTCATTCTAGTTGTCATTGCTTCGTCCTCCGGGAGTGGTTGTTCCTGAAATCTATGGGATTGAAGATCTCTCAAGTGACCTTTGCTGAGAGAGTCACAATTCTATCACAGTCGAACGGTGTTAACCATATAAAACGAGCGGAAACTACGTAAATTAAATCACAATAAAGCTGCCAGTTCGGACAATGCTCAAGTTCTCGCAAAACATCTTGCCGCTCTTACAGGAGAATCGCATTCTTCAGCCATGAAGCAGCTCAGAATTAGTGATTTCTTTATCTCTCTACTGTTAATCGGAATAGCCAGCGGAACTCTTGCCACGGAGTTTCGCGAGGTCTACTCAAGTGAAGTCCATGACGGGGCACCCAGCTGGGGACCTGGCGGAGAGAGCATTGCCTTTACATCCACAAAATCTGGAGACTGGGAAGTTTGGACCGTGGATGCCTGGGGCAGCGAACCCGTGAATTTCAGTCAATATCCGGACACCACCGACATCTATGCCGACTGGAGTCCCGACGGAACTCGCATCGCTTTCTCGTCGAAACGCAATAATGGTCATGGCCTCAATGACTACGACATTTGGATCCAGGATCTGAGCACGCGTGAAATCATCTGCGTGACCGATTACGATGGCTATGACAACTGGGCGACCTTCGATCCCACAGGTAGCAAGATCGCCTTCACCAGTGAGCGGGGCGGCGACATGCAGATATGGGTCATGCCACTGTCCGATCCCTCGGCTGCCTATCAGGTCAGTGTGGGAACGGAAGAGTGCCAGCATGCCTGCTGGAGCCCCGACGGAAATTGGATTGCCTACGATGCCGTCATGGACGGTGGGGGTCAGCGTGCCGTTTATCGGGCACCGTCTGATGGCAGCGGCACGAGCGCCGAACTCATTCCTACGGGACTGCTCATATCCACCAATCCCCATTGGTCCCCTGATGGCCGATATCTGGCCTTGGCCGGTGGCGATGATGTGGTTGACTGGGATCTATACCTTTGGGATCTCATCGATGAAAGTTTGATCCAGCTAACCGACACCCGATATCCCGAGCAATCTCCCGTATGGAACGACAGCGGCACTGAGATCGCTTACGCGGCCGTAATCGCTGAAAACAAGGATTTATGGGTGGCCTACGAGTTGCCCATAGGCACCGCGACACGATCTTTGGACTGGGGTGATCTGAAGAGCCGATTCCGGCCTTAAAGAATTCCTAAATCTTTCCCTTTAAAGCGATTCGGGCATATTGACTTTCCTGGTGGGCTTCATTTACTAAGGATACGGATGCGGACTGCCGCCTCCGGTATACTCGCCCGCGGAGTCCTAGCTATTCCCACCGCAGGAGGTGAAGCGTGTCCGATATACGTCCCTTTCCTGGCCTGAGGCCTAAGCCCGATCTGGCCGCCAAAATTGCGAGCCCACCCTACGATGTTTTGAACTCAGACGAAGCTCGTGAAATGGCGGCTAGCAATCCCCTCAGCTTCCTGCATGTGGTGAAAGCCGAAATCGACTTGCCCGAGGGCAGCGACACTCACGGTGAGCCGGTCTACGCGAAGAGCACGGAAAATTTCAAGCGACTCATCGATGAAGGCTCACTCATCCAGGACGAGAATCCCTGCTTCTATCTCTACAGCCTCGGCATGGGTGACCACGTTCAGACAGGCCTCGTAGCCGGCTGCAGTGTGGATGAGTACGAAAAGGGTCTTATCAAGAAGCACGAGTTCACCCGGCGCGACAAGGAAGATGACCGTGCGCGCCACATGGAAGTGCTGGGCGCCAATGCCGGCCCCGTACTTTTCACCTATCGCCAGCTTCCCGAAATCGCTGAGCTCTTCACGCGCCTCAAAGATGGGGATCCTGTTTATGACTTCACCGCCGATGATGGCGTTCGCCATACCTTGTGGGTGATTTCCGAGGCAGCCGACGTCTCAGCCATTCAGCAAGCTTTTGTGCCCTTGGATGCCATCTACGTGGCCGACGGACATCATCGCACCGCTTCCGCTTACCGGGTACGCAACATTCTTCGCGACAAGAATCCGGCCCACAAGGGTGATGAAGCCTATAATCATTTCCTTGCCGTTCTTTTCCCGGATGACGAGCTGAAAATCATGGGATATCACCGTGTCTTGAAAGATCTGAACGGGCTCGACTCCGAGGCCTTCATGTCCAAGGTCGCCGAGAAGTTTGATGTGGCGGAAAGCTCGACGCCCGAGCCGGATTCACAGAAGTCCTTCGGCATGTATCTGGACGGTAAGTGGTATCGCCTCAATGCAAAGGCTGGCAGCTTCCCCGCAGATGATCCTGTTCGAAGTCTGGACGCGGCCATCCTTCAAGAAAACCTGCTGGCACCTGTGCTGGGCATCGGCGACCCGCGCACCGATCCTCGCATCGATTTCGTGGGCGGCATTCGTGGTAGCCAGGAACTGGAACGACGTTGCAGCTCCGATATGAAAGTAGCATTTGCATTCGCTCCTGTGAGCGTTGAACAACTCATGACGATTGCCGACAGCGGCGAAGTCATGCCTCCAAAATCCACTTGGTTCGAACCGAAGCTGCGTTCCGGAGTCGTTGTTCGCAGTCTCGAAGATTAAAAGGAGAAGCCATGCTGATTCTGATTTCCGACGCCTTCGATCCGGGCCTTGCCGAGAAACTCGCCCGCTTCGGTGAAGTAACCGACGACAAGAGCCGTCAGGCCGAGGCCGATGTCATTCTGATTCGCAGCAAGACCAAGGCGACTCAGGAGTACATCGACAATGCGCCCAAGATGAAGCTGATCATTCGCGGCGGCGTGGGCATCGACAACATCGATACGGCCTATGCCAAGGAAAAGGGCATTCAGGTTAACAACACGCCCAAGGCTTCGGCCATCGCCGTTGGCGAGCTGGCCTTCGCCCTCATGATATCCGTGCCCAATCGTCTGGTCGAGGGACACGTGAGCATGTCCGAGGGCAAGTGGATCAAAAAGGAACTCAAGCGCACGGAACTCTTCGGTAAAACCTTGGGCCTTGTGGGCATCGGCAACATCGCCACCGAGATGGCCAAGCGCGCCGCCGCCTTCGGCATGAAGGTGAAGGCCTATGACAAGTATGTGAGCCAGTCGGATCATGCTGAAATGGTCGAGAATCTCGATGCGCTCGTGGACGGCGCCGATTACATCAGCCTGCATCTGCCTCTTACCGATGAGACCCGCGACATGATCAATGCGGACGTCATCGCCAAGATGAAAGACGGCGCGGTGCTCATTAACACGGGACGAGGCGGCTGCGTTCATGCTGAAGATACCAAAGCGGCTCTGGAGAGCGGCAAGCTTCGAGCCTACGCCACCGACGTCTGGCCCAGCGATCCTCCGGCCGAGGATTATCCTCTGCTTCACGCTCCCAACGTCTTCATGACTCCTCACCTGGGCGCCAGCAGCAAGGAAAACCTGCTACGTATCGGTGATGAAGTCGAGGCCATCATCGAGACCTTTGTCAAGGAAGGAGCCAAGGTATGAACCGAATCTTCAATTTCAGCGCAGGCCCCTGCACTCTGCCCCTTCCCGCCCTGGAAAAAGCCCAGGCCGAGTTTGTGGATTATCAGGGCAAGGGAATGTCACTGATCGAGATGAGTCACCGCAGCAAGGAATACGATGCGGTGCACATGGACGCCATGGATCTCATTCGTGAACTCCTGGACGTTCCCAAGAACTACAAGATTCTCTTCCTGGGCGGGGGAGCCACGCTGCAGTTCGGCATGATCCCCATGAATTTCCTGCCTCAGGGTCAAAGCGCCGACTACACCCTCACGGGTGCTTGGGCCAAGAAGGCTTACAAGGACGCGACCAAGATTGGCAAGGTCAACGTGGTCTACGATGGCAAGGATGAGAACTATCTCAACCTGCCTGATCCCGCTTCCTTGAAGCTCGATCCAGGTGCTGCCTATCTGCACCTGACCAGTAACGAGACCATCGGCGGCATTCAGTGGAAGAGTTTCCCGGATTCGGGAACTGTGCCCATCATCTGCGACATGAGCAGTGACTTCATGAGTCGTCGAGTGAACGTGGCGGACTTCGACATGATCTATGCCGGAGCGCAGAAGAATGCCGGCCCCGCGGGTGTGGGCATTGCCATCATCAAGGATGACTTGCTTGCCAAGTGCCCGGACAATCTGCCGGCCTACCTGAATTACAAGACTCACGCCGATAAGGACTCTCTCTACAACACGCCTCCGGTTTTCGCTATCTACATGGTGGGTCTGACCATGAAGTGGCTCAAGGGTATCGGTGGTCTGGAAGCCGCAGAGCGTCTCGCCGACGAGCGTGCCGGACTCATCTATGGAGCCATGGAGGCCAGCAATGGTTACTACCGCTGCCCGGTCCCTGAGCCCGTGCGTTCGAAGATGAACATCGTCTTCCGTCTTCCCAGTGAAGATCTGGAAAAGAAGTTCATTGCCGAGGCTCTCGAGCAGGGCATGAGCGGACTCAAAGGTCATCGTGACGTGGGTGGTTGCAGAGCCAGCGTCTACAATGCCATGCCCGTGGAAGGCGCCAAAACATTGGCGACCTTTATGGCCGAATTCCAGAAAACCAACGGCTAAAACGAGTCTACTGGTTCAGAAAGCCCCGCCTTTGGGCGGGGCTTTTTGCATTCCAGGCATGAAAAGCAAAGGCCCATCCTTGCATGTGATTTCAGATCCGCTAGTATCGTCGCCGAGGTGAAAAATGGGATATCGACTTGAGGATATGAATTGGAAGGAAGCGTCTGGGCATCTTTGTGCCGAGCGCCCTGTTGTCTTGCCGGTGGCGGCGGGGACCAAGGCTCATGGTCCACACCTACCTTTGGGCACGGACAAAATGGTCATCGAAGAGTTGTCCAAGAGATTGGTCGAAAAAGCCGATGTTCTTGTTCTACCGACCTTGGCCTATGGCTTCTTTCCCGCCTTTGTGGATTGGCCCGCTTCGGTTTCCATTGAAGCAGACAACTTCAAACGCTTTGTGGGAGATATCCTTCGCTCCTTGGCCAAACATGGAGCCAGGCGATTTCTCATTCTTGATGGGGGAGTTTCGACCCAATTTCCGCTGCGAATTCTGGCGGCCGAGCTTCGTGAAGAGTTGCAGGTTCTTGTAGGTGTCAGCAATGTCATTGGCTTGGGACTCGAAGTCGAGCGAGAGATCTGTGAGCAGAAGCAGGGAGGGCATGCCGATGAAGCCGAAACGTCCTGCATGCTAGCCATAAGGCCCGACCTTGTGGATATGAACAAGGCGCCCACAGATTTCAATGTGAGTTTGCCGGGCACACAGCGCGATGGAATCATCAAGGTGGCGGTGGCAGGGAAAATGACGAGCGCTTCGGGCATTCATGGTGATGCAAGCCTGGCTACTGTTGAAAAGGGTCAACGCATTCTCGATGCCATGGAGGCCGATCTGTTGACCTTCCTGGAAGCTTTTCCCGATGCTGAATTGCCAACATCATCCTAAGGACATTCATGCTCGCGAGAACCTTGACCTTTACTTTGTTTGCCACGCTTCTCAGCGCAGGAATCTGCATTGCAGAGCCACCCGACTTGGATTCATATTGGGATTTTTCAGATCCTGCGGCCTCGGAACTTCGCTTTCGGGAATTGCTCGAGGATTCCGAGTGGAGCGGGGAGACGGATTATCGCTTTGAAATTCGCAGCCAAATCGCCCGCAGCCTGGGACTACGACAAAGCTTCGATGAGGCTCATGCTCTATTGGACTCCCTGGAAACTCAACTGAGCACGATCTCGCCGAAGGCTGCGATGCGTTATCATCTTGAGCGAGGACGCACTTTGAATTCCTCAGGCAAACCCGATGAATCCAAGGCTCATTTCCTCAAGGCTTACGAAATTGGAATCGGCATCGGTGAAGATCCACTCACCGTGGATGCCGCCCACATGATGGGAATTGTCGAGAAAGGTGATGTGTCCCTGGAGTGGAACGAACGAGCAATTGCCTTGGCGAAGGAATCAAGAGATCCCAAAGCGAACAGGTGGCAGGGCTCCCTGCTCAACAACACCGGCTGGACCTACCACGACATGTGCGAGTACGAGAAAGCTTTGGCCATGTTTAGCGACGCTCTCGTATTCCGCGAGCAGCAAGGAAATCCTGTTAGCATTCGAATTGCCAAATGGTGCATTGCCCGATGCTATCGTTCCCTTGGGTGGAATCAGGAAGCCCTGGCTGATCAGAGAGAATTGCTCACTGAGCTAGAAAGCCTTGGTGAATCCGACGGATATGTTTTCGAAGAAATCGGTGAATGCCTTTTGGCGATTTGCCAGACCGCCAAGGCCAGGCCCTATCTTCAGAAAGCTTATGATCTGCTATCCCAAGATGCTTGGATGTCGAAGAACGAAGGCGAACGCCTCGCGCGCTTGAAGAGAATTGCCGAAGGAGCCAAGGAATGAAGACCCTTCTCATTGCCCTGATCTCACTCTTGTTACTAACGGTCCCGCTTCTTGCGCAGATCAACTGGGATGATCCCTCCTTTTCAAGCCCACAGGGTTTGAAGGCCTCGCAGAGACTCATGGGCCTGTCCTCGGGCGAATTCGATCGACAGTGGGAGGGTCTTGATCTCGATAATCTCGATTCTCTTTCCCCACTCACTGCCGAGAGTATCGAAGAAGCACTCCAGGAGCTTGCTGCTTCCGATCGCGTGGATTTGCTCACCTTCGGCCTTTCCTACGAAGGACATCCTCTTACGGCGGCCATCATCTCTTCGCCCAGTCGCATGGAAGAACCGGAAGCACTCAGGCATAGCGTTCGTCTAGAGGCCTTTAACGAGGAACGCCCCTTGGTTATATGGATTGGTGCGGCGATTCACGGGAATGAGAGTTCAGGCGCCGAAGGAGCCTTGGCCCTCATCGAGCATTTTGCCAACTCCAAGTACGAAGATGTTGCTCATGTCCTGGATCACTGCGTTCTCGTCATCAATCCCCTGCAAAACCCCGATGGGCGTAGTCGCTTCCTATCCGATCTGAGTCGCTGGAACGGTCTCAAGAGCAGCCTGGATCGTCAGAGCTTGGCCTACCGGAGTGGCTGGCCATCGGGTCGTGGGAATCACTATTTCATGGATCTGAATCGCGATTGGGCCAACCTCAGCCAGGCTGAAAGCTGGGGCAAGGCGAAACTCTTCCTGGAGTATCCTCCCCAGGTCACCTTCGATCTGCATGAAATGGGAGGACAGGAAGGCTACCTTTTCTCGCCGCCTCGCGCGCCCTTCCACCCCAACCTTCCTGCGACTACCAAGCACTGGTGGAGTGTGATTTCCTCTCGCATGGCCAAGGCTTTTGGCGAGGAAGGATGGTCCTGCACCACACAAGACTGGCACGAGGAATTCAATCCCAATCGCGGCGCAGCCTGGCCCCTGCACATGGGAGCCGTTTCGTTTCTGGGCGAGCAGTTCAACACCCAGGGCTCCGAGATGATGCTTCCCCACGGCGGAACCATCGACTATCTGGAAGCGGTGAAACACCAGTATCTGGCCGCCCTCAGCCTCATTGAAGCCTCGGCCTTCCATCACGAGGAAATCCTCAGGGATTATGCTCGTAACCGCGGAAAGGCTTTCGATAAATCCAAGGCTTCACCTGCGGCTTACCTGATTTCCCTGGATGAGAATGGCGATCAAGGTTTGCGACTGGCGAGAAACCTTTCATGGATGGGACTAGATCTCGAAGTGGCCCAGGATGCTTTTCGTGTGGACAAGGCTGTGAACTACTACGGCGATCTTCGCGGGAAACCTGCCTTCCCCAAGGGCAGCATTCTGCTCAAACTGGCACAGGTTCAAGGAGCTCTCGCGCGCGCGCAGATGGATTTTGATACGAAATTGAGCCAGGAATTCCTAGCTGCCGAAAGAGCCAGTATTGAGAGGGGAGAGGAATCTCTTGTCTATGAAACCACGGCCTGGTCTCTGGCCCAGGCTCATGGCGCGAGTGTCTATGAGTTAGATGCGATGCCGGGGGTTTCAACAGACAAGTTCAATCCTGAACTTCAAACTCCAGGTTCGATTGTCAATCCAGAGGCCAGTTTCGCATTCGTTCTCAATGCAGATTCTCAAGGTTTTTCCAAGGCCCTTGGAATGCTGCACGAGAATTACATTTCATGTTGGGCTGCAGGAATGCCCTTCAAGGCAGGCGGTGTGAATTTCGATGCGGGTAGTGTGGTGATCAAGCGTCAGGAATCGGATGCGTCACTGCTTGACCTTCTAAGCGCCATCGTCAAGAGCAGCGCCTGCACTTTCCAGGGTCTTGACCATGCCCTCAGCGACGAAGGTCCGGATCTTGGTGCTTCTTCTTTCCGGCGACTGTCCCGCGCTAGAGTTGCCTTGCTTGGCGGTTCGCCATTTTATCAAACCAGCTTCGGCGCCCTCTGGCATCTATTCGATCAGGAAGTTGGATATCCCATCTCTCTGCTCAAGCTTTCTCAGCTCGAGAGCATCGACCTGGGCCGTTACAACGTACTAATCCTTCCCGATGCAGGAAGCGGACGTGGCGAAGGTTTGTCCATGCAAATGGGGGAGGCCTCCTTCACCAATCTCATGGCATGGGTGGATGCAGGCGGCACTCTGATCACTTTGGGCGAAAGCAATTGGCTCTTGTTCACGGGAGATGAGCCCGTATCAAGCTTGCGTGCCCGGCGACAAGTACTTAATGACCTCACCGCTTACAAGCATGAAGGCCGGCCAGGGTCTGAAAGTACGATCATAGTTTCAGAGGATGAAGACGCCTGGCTCAGACGCTTCAGTCCACAGGGGGCCATTCTCAGGGCAGATTTAACAAACGATCATTGGATCTCCGGCGGAGTTGGCGATAGGGTGCCCGTGATGGTGCGAAGCGATCTGGCCCTCCTCGGAAAATCACCCGGACAGATTCTGGGACGTTTCGCCGAAACTGACAAGCTTCGACTCTCAGGCTTGCTATGGCCTGAAGCCCAAGAACGATTGGCCGGCAGCGCCTATCTCTATCGAGAAGCAAGAGGACGTGGACAGATGATAGCCTTCATGGGAAATCCAGCCTATCGTGGTGCCTTCCACGGCACTTCGAGATTGCTTCTCAATGCAGTATTCCTCGGACCCGGCATGGGCGCTCGTCAGCCCGCCCCCTGGTGATTCCATGGCCGGATCTGGAAATCCATATCGCCAGTTTTCAAAACAAGCCAAGCCTGAACCGGGTTTGGGCGTGCTACGCGTGGGTAAATCTCTTGAAGGAAAGATTGGGCCAGGAGATCGCATTCTGAAGGTGGATGGTCAGGATATCGAAGACGTTCTCGACTTCCATTATTACAGCGTGCTGACACAAGAGCCGGTATTGACGGTGCGGAGCAATTCAGAAGAAGTGCAGGATATCCCCTTGGTCTCGGAAGATCTGGACGGTTCAAATCTGGAGTTTGAACCTCTGGTCTTCAAAAGCTGTGGCAACGATTGCGTCTTCTGTTTCATCCATCAAATGCCGCCGGGCCTCCGCGAAGATCTCTACTTCATGGATGAAGATTATCGCCTGGGCTTTATGTACGGAAACTATGTCACCCTGGCCCTGGCTCGGGAACGAGAGCTGGAACGCATCATCCGTCAGCAACTCAGCCCTGTGTATCTCTCGGTTCATGCCACCGACATGCCTTTGCGAAACAAGCTTCTGGGTCTCAAGCGAAGCCGCGATCTGGATGAAACCATTCGCCGACTAATCGATGGGGGCATCACCCTTCACACACAGGTAGTGCTTCTACCCGGATGGAATGATGGGGAGCATCTCGACAAGACTCTTCGCGACCTGGCTGCCTACTACCCGGACGTGGCGTCCTTGGGAATCGTGCCGGTGGGACTCACCGATCATAGAAAAACTCTTACGAATCTGGAGGGCTTCGACGTGGAAGGCGCAGCTCGCGCCTTGGATCAGGTGGAAGCATTCCAATCCGAGTTCTATGCGGAGCATGGCAGTCGTTTCGTATACATGGCCGATGAATTCTTTCTGCTCACGGGCAGACCCTTTCCATCACAAGAGGAGTACGAAGACTTCCCACTCATCGACAATGGAATCGGCATGGGACGGGAATTTGTGGAAACCGTCAAAGCTGAAGCGGCTCGATGGACCAAACCCAATGCAAAACTGCGTGTGGGAATTCTCACGGGAAGGCTGGGGGAGATTCTCTTCGAGGAGTATCTCAAGGAAACTCTCCAGGCACTTCCTGGCATTGAGTTTGAAATCAAGGTTCTGGATAACCGACTATTCGGAAGTCGCATCACCGTGAGCGGTTTGCTTCCCGGCCGTGAGTTGCTCGATGCCGCTCTGGAGCTTCCCCAGGATCTCGACCTTCTTCTGATACCTCCCAATACCCTCAATGCTTCCGAGCTCTTCCTCGACGATCTCAGCCTTGAAGATTTTCGTTCCGCCCTATCCATGCCCGTAGCCATTGCGGAAGCGGGGCTGCTTGACATCATTGGGCAATCAATCCCCCATGGGGATTAGTTCTTGAAGTTCTGATCCCTCCTCTGATAGTTTCCTATCGTCAAGGATGACAACCCTTTCCGGAGCGCATTTCAGGTGTCCCTTTCAAATATCATTGCCATCGTCGGACGCCCCAATGTGGGCAAATCCACCTTATTCAATCGCCTGGCCGGACAGCGCATCGCGGTGGTCCACGAGCGCGCAGGTGTCACTCGGGATCGCCTGACAACGGTGGTGGAAAGAGCGGATCGCCGCTTCTACCTCATCGATACTGGCGGCATCTCCATGGGCAATGAAGAACTCAAGGAGAAAACCACGGTCAGTGCTTTGGAAGCCCTCGAGGAAGCCAATTTGATTCTCTTCATGGTCGATATTCGCACCGGCATTACCGAAGAAGATCTGGCCGTGGCCAAAATCCTACGCCGCCAATCCAGCCGTGTTTGGCTATTAGCCAATAAAGTCGAGCGAATCGAAGACCGTCACGAACTTCACGATCTCTATTCTTTGGGTCTTGGCGAGCCCATGTCCGTTTCCGCGCTCCATGGGGACGGCACTCATGAACTATGGGATCGCTTGCTCGACACCTTCCCCCCGGATGAGTATGATCCCGAGGCGGAACGTCGAATGCATCTGGCCATGGTGGGGCGCCCCAATGTGGGCAAGAGCAGCATCACCAATGCCATCCTCGGTGTGGAACGCATGATCGTCAGCGACATCCCAGGTACCACTCGAGATTCAGTAGACAGCATCATCAAGTGGCACGGCAAGGATGTTGTCCTTGTGGACACCGCCGGTCTCCGTAAGAAAGCTCGAGTCAAAGAGCGCCTGGAGTACTACAGCAATTTGCGTAGTCTTTCCTCGATTGATCGAGCGGAAATCACCGTGCTGGTGCTCGATGCAACTAGGGAAATCGCCGAGCAGGATCAGAAGATTGCCTCCTACGCCCATGAAGCGGGGAGGGGAATAATTCTGGTTGTGAACAAGTGGGATCTGCTCGACAAGAGTTCTGAAACCCTCGGAGAGTTTGTCACCAAGGTTCGCGAGGAACTTGAGTTTATCGACTATGCGCCCATTATCTTCGTATCGGCCGAGACCAAGCAACGTATTCATCAGGTACTGGAAACCGCATGGCGGGTTTATGAAGAGCGTGGTCGCAAGATCACAACCTCCAAGCTCAACGATTTCATTCAGGAGTTGATCGCCTTCAAACCACCTCATCATCACAAGGGTGGGACCGGCAAGATTTACTACACCACTCAGCTTGCCACCGCACCGCCGACCTTCGCAGTCTATGTGAACAATCCTGACTGGTTTCCGGAGCACTACCGCAGGTTCATGATCAATCAGTTCCGCAAGGCTTTCAGCTTCGAGGGCAGTCGCATTCGCTTGCGATTCAAACCTCGCAAGGAATTGAAATGAGTCACCTGATTCTGTTTCTGCTCAGTTTTCTCATTGGCGGCATTCCCTTCGGCTACATCGCTGGCCGCATCGTCCTGAAAACCGACATTCGAACCCTAGGCAGCGGCAATCTGGGCGCATCCAATGTGTTCAGACAGGTGGGACCGGCCTGGGGTCTTGGTGTTTTGCTTCTCGACGCCGCCAAAGGCTTGGCCGTGATCTATCTTGCCCGGGCCCTGTTCCCAGGGGGAGCTGATTGGATTTCGCTCTTAGCAGGCGTTCTGGCTATTCTGGGGCACAGTTTTACACCCTACCTGGGTTTCCGCGGCGGCAAGGGAGTCGCCACAAGTGCCGGCGTATTTCTAGGTTTAGCCCCGGCGGCCCTTGGATTGGCCTTTGCAGTATTTCTGATCACCATGATCATCGCCCGCATGATTTCCATGAGCAGTCTCATGGGAGCCTTGGCTTTGCCCATAGCCCTGTGGCTTCTCTATCCTGAAAAATACATAATCCTTGTCGCCTCCCTTTTCGTGGCAGCTCTGGTGTGGTATCGTCACCGATCTAACATCGGGAGGATACTCAAGGGCGAGGAACCCCGATTCAAAGTTCGCGGGAAGGAGGCTTAGTGTCCCGCATTGCAATCCTGGGATGCGGCAGCTGGGGCACAGCCCTGGCAAAGTCTCTATGCGAGGCGGGGAATGAAATCCGTCTCTGGGGGCATCTCGCCGAGGAAATCGATCCAATTCTTGCCGAAGGCGAGAATCGCAAATACCTGCCCGGCATTTCTCTTCCTCCCGAAATCATGGCCAGCACCGATCTGGATGCCTGCATCGAAAACGCCGATGCTTTGCTGATCGTGGTTCCCAGTTTGGTCATTCGAGAAGTTTCATCACGACTCAAGAGCAGCCCTGCACTTCCTCAGAAAGCTGCCTGGATTCTGGCCTCCAAGGGCCTCGACCCTGAAACGGGACGCCCTCTCACCGATGCCATCGAAGCCGTGGCCGGATCCCTTGGCAACCGGCTCATGGTCTTGGTTGGCCCCAGCCATGCGGAAGAAGTGGGCCGGGGTGTTCCCACCGCCTTGGTCCTCGCAGGCGAGGTCGGACCTCTCAGGGAAAAACTCCAACACGATTTCAGCAGCGAAAATTTACGGGTCTACGTGAACGATGACCGCGCGGGAACGCAGTTGGGCGTGGCCCTGAAGAACGTTATCGCATTGGCTTCCGGAATCTGTGACGGCCTTGGCATGGGCGATAACACCAAGGGCGCACTTCTCAGTCGCGGCTTGGCGGAGATGGGTCGCTTCATCGAATCCTACGGCGGCCGTCGCGAAACACTTCTTGGTTTGGCGGGAGTGGGGGATTTGGTGACCACCTGCTTCAGCCAACATAGTCGTAATCGATATGTGGGTGAGCAGCTTGGCAAGGGCCGAAGCCTCGAGGACATCCTGGGTGATATGGTGCAGGTGGCCGAAGGTGTTTATACGGCCCGCACCCTTCACAATTTGGCCGTAGACCGCCAGGTGGAAATGCCCATCACCGAGAAAATTCACGGCGTGCTTTTCGAGGGCGCCGACGCGAGATTAGCGATTAAGGAACTCATGACCCGGGACCCGGCTCCCGAGATCCGAAAAGGAGGGGCTCATGGCTCCCGAGCCTAAAATGAAAAAGACACGGGAAGTCAAACGCCTCTATTGGAGCATCAGCGAGGTGTCCAGTTTAACGGGGGTCAAACCCCATGTGTTGCGATATTGGGAAACCGAATTTCCCACCCTCAAGCCCAAGAAAAACTCGGCAGGGAATCGCCACTATCGTGAGCGGGATATCGAGCTGATTTTGGCCATTCGTCAACTGCTCCACAAAGATGGCTACACCATTAAAGGCGCCAGACAACGATTGGCCGAGACACGGAAAGTTCGGGAACTCGTGGATCAGCTTGAGATTCCCTTCGGACGGGCCCGTCAGCGCCAATTGCTCATGGAAATCAAGACGGGTCTTGTGGATCTGAGGAAGGAACTGGATTTTGGGTCTTGAGAAGGCCCTCCCGAGTTGGTATATAAAGGGTTCACATCTTGGTCGGGGCGTAGCGCAGTCCGGTAGCGTACTTGTCTGGGGGACAAGTGGTCGTAGGTTCAAATCCTATCGCCCCGACCCTTTTTTCCTTCTATGAGAATTCTCCTCACTAACGACGACGGCATTCACGCCCAGGGCATTCAAGTGCTCAAGGAGGCTCTCGAGCCCCTCTGCGAACTATGGGTAGTGGCTCCGGCCGATCAGCAAAGTGCCATGTCGCACAGCCTCACTCTCGGCAATATTCTCCGCCGCCATCAGCACGATGAGCGCGTTTACTCCGTGACGGGAACACCCGCCGATTCTGCTCTCATGGCCATCAACGGGATCATGCAGGACAGCCTTCCCGACCTGGTGATCTCGGGTATCAATCATGGACCGAACATGGGCGAGGATGTGCATTACTCCGGCACCGTTGCCGCGGCCATCGAAGCGGCGATTCTGGGGATTCCCGCGGTGGCGGTTTCTACAGCCAGTTTCCGCGATCAGGAATTTCATGGAGCCGTGGAATTCATGAAGGAATTGGTTCAGAAGCACGGCAAGCTGGTCCAGGATCCGGGAACCCTGCTCAACGTCAACGTGCCCAACTGCCGTTGGGAGGATATCCAGGGAGTTTCTCTGACGACCCTGGGATCGCGTTTCTATGGTGACGTGATCATTAAAAAGATGGATCCCCGGGAAAAAGAGTACTTCTGGATCGGTGGCGAAGAGCCCACTTGGGAGAATCAGGTAGATTCCGATTTCTACGCCGTCCATCACGAGCGCAAGGTGTCCATCACACCTCTCAAGCTCGACATTACCGATCGGGATCGCCTCTCGAAAATGGGCGATACCTGGACGGATCTGATCCGATGAGCGACCGCTTCCGAGTGGCCCGCGGTCGCATGGTCGATCGCATTCGTGCCAAGGGTCTTGCCAGCGAGACGGTATTGGCGGCCATGGGGGAAATCCCCCGGCACCTCTATGTTGATCCCGCTTTGGAACTGAAAGCCTACGGCGAGAACGCCCTGCCCATTGGATGGGAGCAGACCTTGTCGCACCCGGAAGTGGTGGCCTTCATGACGGAGTCACTGGGTATTCGGCCGGGCATGCGCATCTTGGAGATTGGTACCGGCTCAGGCTATCAGGCGTCGCTTTTAGCCCGCCTGGGAGCTTCTGTGTGGACCATCGAGCGCATTGAAGGCCTCTTGAGCACGGCACTGGATCATTGGAAGGCTGACGGCTTCGAGGGCGACATCAAGGCTCGCTTGGCCGACGGTTACCTGGGTTGGCCCGAGGCAGGACCCTTCGATCGCATTCTCCTTACCGCCTCGCCACGGGAAGTGCCTGAAACTCTGCTTCGCCAACTCAAGGAGGACGGTATCTTGCTTCTGCCTCTGGCTTCTGAAAAGGGGCAATGCATGGTGAGATATCGTCGTGAGGGCGACCGTGCCTATCGTGAAGAGCTGGGGGATTGCTCCTTCGTTCCCATGCTGGCCCGAACCGTGAAAGGTTGATATGGACTGGTTGTCGGACGCAACAGGCAATCTGCCGCCATTCTGGCGAGTTCTTTTATTCGCCATGCTTCCAATCTTGGAACTTCGCGGCGCCATTCCCTGGGCTCTGTTCATGGAGAAGATGCCCTGGCTCGAAGCCTATCTAATCGCGGTCCTGGGAAACGCTATTCCTGTCGTCCCGCTACTTCTTTTTCTGGGACCCGCTGAGAAGTATCTGGGGAAGTGGAAGATCTTCCGTCGATTTTTCGATTGGCTTTTTGCGCGCACCCAGAGGCGCGGCAAGCTCATCGATCGATTTAAAATTCTTGGACTCATCCTTTTTGTTGGTATTCCGCTGCCTGTGACAGGCGCCTGGACCGGTTCTGCCGCCGCCTATGTCTTCGGGATTGAGAAACGGAAGGCCTTCCCCGCGATTTTAACGGGTATCCTCATGGCAGGAGTGGTTGTGACCTTGGCCTGCAAGGGCGTGTTGGGTGTGGGAGGCTTCTTCAAGGATTTCCGAAGTCACTGATAAGGCCCCCTTTACAAAGCCGACTTCATGGATTAATTTCGCTCAGAAGTCGGGGTGTAGCGCAGCCCGGTTAGCGCGCCTCGTTCGGGACGAGGAGGTCGGAGGTTCGAATCCTCTCACCCCGACCTAATTTTTCCGCCGGGAGTCAGATGTCCTTAGACTACGAGGACCAGTACATCCGGGAGATCGCTGATCATCCGGTCCTTTCCGCCGAGGAGGAACAGGAACTCGGCAGGCTCGTTCAGGCTGGTAGCTTGACGGCCAAGCGCAAGATGATCATTAGCAATCTCAAGTTGGTGGTTAGTATCGCCCGGTCCTACAGAGGACGGGGCGTTCCTTTTTTGGACATCGTCGAAGAGGGAAATCTCGGCCTGATTCGGGCCGTAGAAAAGTTTGATCCCGAACGTGGTTTCCGATTCTCCACCTACGCCTCCTACTGGATCAAGCAGGCCATGGCCCGTGCGGTGGCCAACCAGGGGAGAACCATACGAATTCCCTTCCACGTGTTTCAGCTTGTGAATCGCTTTCTCAAGCTATCTGGCAAGGATGAAAGCTTCATCGCCAAGGCAAGCGATGCCGAATTGGCGGAACGTCTGCATTGCAGTGAGCGCAAAGCTCATCTGGTTAGAGATCTCGTTCGAGGCGTTTTATCCCTGGATCTCATGATGAGCCAGGGCGCATTTCGCGAACTGTACTCCGATGGTCGAAATCAAAGTTCTCACACACCTGAAGATCTGGTCTCGTTACAACTTGAACATGAGCGTTTGCATCTGCTCATGGATAAGCTTTCAGAACGTGAAAGAGCTGTCTTGAGAATTCGCTACGGTTTTGAATCGGAGGGAGAGTTCAAAACTCTTGAAGTTACTGGACAGGCCTTCGGAGTAACAAGAGAACGAGCCAGGCAAATCGAGAAGAGTGCCTTGCGCAAGTTACGAGTGTTGATGAAATCTGAAGACGAGCTATCTTCTTGAGAATTGATGGCCCCCGTAGCTCATCTGGATAGAGCACCAGTTTCCTAAACTGGGTGTAGCAGGTTCGAGTCCTGCCGGGGGCACCTTAGCATCAAGTGGGGGGCATAGAAAAAGCAGTCCAAACCCTTCGGTACGACTCGTCCCGGCCCTTCAGAGGCTCGTGCGGCAAGCGCTTCGCTGAGATGCTTGAGGTCTTGGGACACCGCACCGGCAGTAAGGACTGCCAAACGAAAAGCTAGCAGCATGTTTCCAAAGTGTCAAACTAAATTGGGACTTCACGACCCGCATGGCCGATCTATAACTTCTTTAATAGCAATGAACTCCATTCAATTTCTAATGTATTCTCATAAGAAGAGGCGCCTCCGCTCTGGAGACGCCTCAGAAATCGAAAATCATCGTTGCCCCTTCTTAGTCCCTTAACCACCAGAAGATGTCTACAAAGAGAAAATACCAACGCATGGCGATTCTCCTTTCCGTAACGATAGACTCTTGAACCGCACGAAAATTATTCAAGCATCCACCGTGCCGGAGCTAAAAAGGGATTATCTGGAAGAATTCAACCTCAAGAGGATCAACGAGATGTCGTCTTTGCTTGCCTTGCCCGCAAAGCTTTCGATAGCGGCAATAACTTCCTCGCCGAGACGATCTACCGACCAGTTTTGATTGTTTTTCATCCAGGCCATCAAGCGTTCTTCACCATAGAGTTCGCCATCTTCATCTTCTTGCTCCTCAAGACCATCGGATCGGATGAAGAGCAGATCACCCGGATTCAGCTTTACTCGACCTTCCCGGAAAACGCCAGATTCCTGAATTCCAAGTAGAGGGCCGCCTCGATGGAGGCGTTCAATAAGTCCATCACGTCTGAGCAGCCAGGGCGTGGGCATTCCCGCATTGCAGAAGCTGAGCAAGCCTGAGTGAGGATCCAGGAGGCCGTAGAAAAACGCCGCGAAAAATCCTTGGAATTGAGGATCGCTGCTCGAGCGCACCATGTCGATGTTCATGCCCTCAAGCACTTCACTCACCGATCGATCCGTCCCTGCCATAGCCCGGAAGGACTGTGCGACTCCCGCCATGAGCAGGGCCGCTGGAACGCCCATTCCCGTGGCATCTCCCAGGGCCAAACCCAGACGTCCATCCTTCATTTCCATGAAGTCCAGGTAGTCACCACCCACTTCGCGTCCCGGCAATGTCTTGCCCAGAATATCAATGCCGGGAATCTTGGGTGACTCCTTGGGCAGGATGCGTTCCTGAATTTTTCGCGCCACTTCTAGTTCTCGATCACGTACCTCTTCGCGCGCGAGACGTTCGACCATTGAGAGGTTTTGGATTTGCAAGGCAAAGGAAGGAAGCAGATTCTGAAAGGTCGCCAATCTTCTTGGCGAATGAAGGGGAGCGGCACGACAAGGCCCTAGCACTAAGAGTAGGGGGTCCCTTATCTCCGGGAAGGATACAAGTAAGGACCAATCGTGTTCGGCGCAGAATCTTTGAGCGCGAGAGCCCAGCAAGGATTGCGACCAGTAAGGATCCCATAGCTCGGCCGCCAGAATCTCCTTTTTCGCGAGCAGATGTTTTTCCAAGCGCCGCGGAAGTATGACGGACTCCACACTTGGAATACCCGGCTTGAGTTTGATCTCTGCCTCGGGATGCTCCCAACTATGCACCTGCATCCAACCCTCTTCACTACGAACGAGCCATAGTGCCCAACTGCTCTGCAGATCTTCGCAGAGAGGTTTCGAGAGGGTCTGCATCAGATCGCTCAGATGCGGGAAGCCTTCCTGTCCCAGGAGCAAGACTCTGGATTCGGGCATTTCATCGGCTTCAGTTCTTTGGGAAACACCAGGGAAACGGCGAGCGAGGGAGAACCAAATACCCAGGCTCAAGACTACGGCCAAGGCCGCCATGCTGAGTGTGCCCACCACACTATCGGGGCGAGGCCCAAATTTGATGACAAGGGCTTGAATGCCCAGGAAGATGAGAAGGAAGACCGTGCCGCGGAAAATTTGACGGGCAGCACTTTCGGCGCGGCGCTGAAGATAGAGTAGGTCTCTACTCAGAATGCCGTAGGCAAAGCTCCAGGGCAGGAAGATGAGGAAGAGAGGAGCCGAAGCTGCTGCCGAGATGACCTTGCTGGGGAAAAGCTGATGAAGGATTTGAAACAGCAGCAGGGGAAACAAACCGATGAGTGCTCCGGTGAGTACCAGTCTTAAACGATAGCGTTCGCGCCGGCGGCTCTTGCGGAAGGTTTTGATCACAAGCAAGGCCACAGAAATCAACATGAGTAGCGCCGAATGAATGCCCGCGATCTGCTCGAGTAAAAGTTGAAGTCCCTGCGGCTTGTCCAGGATGAGCACGCCATAGGCATCGATGAGAGCCCATAGAATCGTGGGGGAATAAATGGCGGCGATGATCAACTTGCTTCGCGGCCGACTCTCAGGGAAAAGAAGAACGAAGTGCAAAAAGAGAGGAGCGAGGAATAGAGCAAACAGATCGCTTTCTAGTTCCATGATGACAGTCAGGATACTCAGAACTGGCCGCGGCTGGGGCACGAGCAGGGATCCGAGTAGGACGCAAAGAAGCAGGAAGAGCAAGGCTAGAGGATCACGTCGCTTCCGAATAACAAGCCAGCCAGTGAGGAGGATGAGAAGGCCCGCCAAAGTTCGCAAAGCCCAATAGGCTTTACGAGGCAAACTGAGATATTCCACGGAATGCAGCACATCCAGCTTCTCGCCACCCCGTTCGATACTCAGCAGAATCGGACCATTGAGCCCTTCCCGTGCCATGAGCGAACGAGCCCCGAGATCACCGCGGGCGGGAATGCCATTGACGGAGATCAGGCAATCCTCGGCCTGCAAATCGCTAGGGGAGTTGGGTCCGGGAATAATGCGAAGGCTGTGAATTCTAAGCCCAGGATCCGGATAGTGCATCCGGTCCTGGAGTCCCCAGAGGGCCAATAAAGCCGCCAGAACCGGAAGGGCCTGGAGGATGAGGGACCTGGGGGAGCGTTTGCCTGTTGTCCAACGGAGTCCCATGGGCTCAATTTGGCTGCGGAAGGCCATAGCTGTCAACGGGAAGCTCCGGGAGGGGGCTTGATGGATGGCAGGCTCCGTGCTAACTTGCCGGGACTCGATTTCATAAAACCCTCTAACCGGAGGCTTTGCAGTGGCCGCGAAGAAAAGGCTCAGTAAGAGCCAGCTCAGAGACGACAAATTCATCGACACAGTCGCCCACTATGCGGCGATGCTCCGTGAGCATCAGCGCAGCATTATCGGCGGGTTGGCCGTCGTCTTGATTCTCATCCTGGCGGTGTCTTGGGGCGTTCGCTATGTGAACGAATCCGATGAAGAATCCCGCGTAGCCTTCTCCGGTGCCCTGGGAGAGCTCGATCTGGCTATCCAGGACAATCTGCCCGATGGCTATGAAGTAGCTCTCCAGAGCTTCGAGGCCATTCACAGTCAGTTCGGTGGAAAGACCGCGGGTCGCTGGTCCATCTACTATACGGGTTTCTGCAAAGAGCAATTGAAGAACTTCCAGGGTGCCCTCGATGACTTCGATGCCTACATCGCCAGTGGCGACAAGGAATTCGAGTTGGCAGCCCAGCAGGGCCGCGCTTCCTGCCTGCACAGTCTGGGGAAGACACGTGCTGCGGCCGAAGCTCTGGAATCATTGGCCGAGCGCCCCGGATCCAGCGAAGAAATGGTTCGCGGATGGCTTTATCGTGCCAGCCAGATTTACTTCACCGGCCAGTACTTCGAAAGTGCCGAAAACGCCCTCACCAAACTCGAAGCCATGGGTGCAGGCAGCTACGAAGTGAAGATGAAGCGCGATCAAGCTGCCCTGGCGGCACTGCGTAGCTAATCTTCCTACGAGAGATCGAAAATGATGGGGGACATCGTATAAACGGTGTTCCCCTTTTTCTTTGCGTTGACTTATGAGCGGGAAAGTGGAATTCTCCACCCGATTAGTGCTCCGTCGCGGAAAGGATTCCACTTGCCGGAAAACACGCCTCTGTATGACGATCAAGCAAGTGATTCATCCGAATCCTGGTTGGCAGCGATTTCATACCTGCCGATACTCTGCTTCATCCCATATTTCTTTCACGGTTCCCGTCCCTATATCGCGTATCACGCGCGCCAAGGTGTTCTGCTTTTCCTTTTGGAACTGGCCGGACTGCTCACTTACTGGACCGTGAAGATGACTCTCGGGCGCATACCGTTTCTCGGTATGGTGATCATGTTTCTTCTCAGTCTCGCGATAATCCTTCCCGTGGTGGCTTTGATCATTCTGGGATTCGCCAAAGCGCTCACGGGGGAAAAAGGGCCGCTTCCATGGATCGGAAACTGGGCGGAGAAGGTTCCGCCGCCGCCCTCGGGGGACTAGCGTATGTCGCTGCACAGTTGTCGCATAATGTATATTATGTTAACTAGAGATGGCGAGCCCAAGTGGAGCGCCTCTCAGGGTCTGGAGGGTTGAAATGGAAGTGCGCACCCTAAACGACATCTTTTTCCGCGCCACACGCGAGAACAAGAACTCCAAGGCCTTCCAGAGGAAGGTCCAGGGCAATTATCAGGGAATCTCGGCAGAAACCTTTGAACGCCAGGCCATGCAGACGGCCCTGGGTCTACAGGAGCTTGGACTTCGTCCCGGTGACCGTGTGGCTTTGATTGCACACAATCGTTACGAATGGGCTCTTTCAGACTACGGAATCCTGCTTTCTGCGGGCATCAATGTGCCCATCTATCCAACTCTTTTGCCTGAGCAGATCCTCTATATCATCCAGAATTCAGGCTCAAACCTTGTGATTTGCTCAGACAATGAGTTGCTCGAAAAGATTCTCCAGATACGCCATCAGCTCGAAGATCTTCGCGAGATCATTCTCATGGATGGCAGTTGCGATGAAGCCGGCGTCATGACTTTCGAGCAGCTTCTCGAATTGGGTGAAACGCGATATGAGGATCGTAAAGATGCCCTTGAGGAATTGGCGCGATCGGTTGAGCCGGACCAGGCCTGCAGCTTCATCTATACCTCGGGAACAACTGGCGACCCCAAAGGCGTCATTTTGAGGCATGGGAATATCGTCAGTAATGTCAAAGGTGCCTTCGGTAGATTTCCCATCGGCGGCGGCGGCGACAGCTGCCTGTCATTCCTACCTCTAAGTCACATTTTCGAGCGCACGGCCGGTTACTACTTCATGCTCTACGCGGATGTGAGTATCGCCTATGCAGAATCCATCGATACCGTGCCCCAAAACCTCATCGAGGTGCGGCCAAGTATCATGGTTTCGGTGCCAAGGCTCTATGAGAAGATGTATGCACGCATTCTCGACGCGGCGCTAAGTGGAAGCTTCATCAAGAAGCAGCTTTTCTTTTGGGCCAAGAACAAAGGTGAACAATGGGCCGAGAAGGCCATCAACCGTGAAGAGATTTCCGGCGGACTCAATTTCGCCTACGGCATTGCCGCCAAACTTGTCTTCTCCAAACTCAAGACACGCACCGGCGGTCGTTTGAAATTCTTCGTCTCCGGTGGCGCGCCCCTAAGTCCGGAGATCGCGAAATTTTTCTACGCGGCCGGCCTGCCCATTTTAGAAGGCTACGGACTTACTGAAACCAGTCCCGTCATCACGGCCAATACCCTTGAGGAAATACGCCTTGGATCTGTGGGCAAACCCTTCCCCGACGTGGAAGTGAAAATCGCGGAAGATGGAGAAATCTTCACCCGAGGCCCCCACGTCATGCAGGGATACTACAAAGACGAAGAAGCCACGAACGCTGCCCTAGGATCCGATGGTTGGTTCGCAACCGGCGATGTGGGCGCCATCGACGAAGACGGTTTCCTGTCCATCTTAGATCGTAAAAAAGACATCATCGTGACGGCCGGCGGGAAGAATATCGCGCCTCAGCCCATCGAGAATCGATTCAAGATGGACAAGTTCCTTTCCGAGTGCGTGCTCATTGGAGACAAGCGGAATTTCGTTTCTGCCTTGCTTGTCCCGAATTTCGAGAACCTTCTGCGCTATGCCAAGGAACACGACATCATTTACACTTCGCTGACCGGCCTGGTGGCCGACCCGCGAATTCGAAATCTCTACCAGCGTCGCGTTGATAAATACAACGCGGAGCTGGCGCGCTTTGAACAGGTGAAGCAATTCGCCTTGCTCGACAAGGAGATGACCATCGATGACGGCGAACTCACGCCGAGCATGAAGGTCAAGCGCAACAAGATCGAAGAACGATATAGGGAACTGATTGACTCACTGTATGAGGAAGCGACCGCCAAATAGGCTCGAGCTTCTCAAGGAATGAAAGGGGTATCATGAGACAAAGCCTTAAAGCCTTGCTTCTGATCGCCGTGCTCCTAATTCCCGGCACCGTGCTGGGTTCAGGATACGCGGTATGGGAGATGGGAACGCGGAGCTCGGCCCTGGGCGGCACCATGACAGCCCATCCCGTTGATGCGTCGGCCATCTTCTACAATCCTGCAGGGCTCACCAGCTACTCGGGGAATCAGCTCGTTATCAACGTGACGGGAATCAAACCCTACACGGAGTTTGCGGGCACTTTTCCATATGGAAAAAGCGAACGACTGGCTGATGCCTTGTTCATCTTGCCACAGATGTATTACAGCCATCGAGTCAGCAAGAGCCTAGCTCTGGGAGTCGGGTTCTACACTCCCTACGGTCTGGCCGTTGAATGGGAGAATCCGGAGACCTTCTCAGGAAGGGACATCGCCACATTCACCGACCTGAAGACCTACTTCCTCACCCCCACTCTGTCCTGGAAGCCCAGCTGCATGTTCTCTGTGGGTGCGGGGCTGAATGTCGTCAAGGGTGAGGTGCACTTAGAACAGGCCATTGTTGAGAAATTGCCAAATCCCATAGACCTCGGAACAGCAGTGATTACTGGCAGTAGCGACTGGTCCTATGGATTCAATTTAGGACTTTTGGTGAAGCCCCACGAGAAGATTACTCTGGGCCTCAACTACAAGTCGAAGATCGACCTCACCTTCAACGGTGATGCGGACTTCACGCCCTTTACAGGTTACGAAGCCGTGCTGCCCGTGGATGGACCGGCAGCAACAGCCTTGCCGCTTCCTGCTCTATACTCTGTAGGCCTTTCGGCGAATCTCACCGAGAAGTTGCGTGCCGAGTTCAACTATAACTTTGTCTACTGGTCCGAGTTCGAAGAGCTCGAACTGATCTTCTACCCGGATACCCCAGTGGAATTCTCCAGCATCATCCCCGAAAATTACGAGGATTCGAAACAGCTGCGCTTTGGCCTCGAGTACACCCACTGTGACAAGACGCAACTTCGTGCGGGTTGGGTTCGTGACACTTCGCCACAGCCCAGCGCAACCACTGGTCCGGTTCTGCCGGATTCGGATCGCACTGGGTATTCCTTCGGATCAGGACACAAGATCAAGGATAACATTCACCTTGATACTTACATGCTCCTGCTCTTCCTGGACGATCGGGAAATCCGAAACAACCATGATGACTTTAACGGCGACTATCACAGCTTCACATTCCTCTTTGGCCTCGGCCTGACCTACAACTTCTAGAAAGGAGGGCTACCTTGAAGAAACTAACTTTCATATTGGCTTTGACGGGTACCCTGCTCATGGCCGGGTGCTCTCTCTTCGCTCCCGAAGAGTTCACCATGGATCCCCCGGTTGTGGATTCCGGTACTGCCGATTTCAGCGTCTACGTCTCCATCGGCAATAGCCTGACCGCCGGCTATCAGAGCGGCGCCTTATATGAATCCACTCAGCAGTATGGCTATGCCATGCAGTTGGCTAATGCCATGAGTGTCGCATCTTTTGAGGTTCCCTGGATCGCCGATCCGGGCATCTACGATGCCGAACTCGAGCTTGGCCACTTGCAGGTTGTCCTCGATGCCGAGGGCAATGCGAGCTTGGCCCCCATTCCCTGGGAGGGCATCAGTTCACCACTTGAGCTTCTGCTCAACGCAGAGCACCCAGGGCCTTATCACAACATGGGCATTCCCGGATCCACCGCTTATGATCTGGTTAATGCATTGGATCAGACCACCTGCTTCACGGCGCAGATCGGTGAACCCAATGCCTACTTCGACATGATCCTTCGGAACGGATCCATTCCCTGGACCGCTTTCGGTGGTGCTGCGGATTCTCTTCCTGCAGTGGAGATTGCCAAGCTGGCCCAGCCCACATTTGCCAGTATCTGGATCGGCAACAACGAACTTCTGCTGCCGGCCACATCTGGTATCGGTGCGCCTTTTTATCCAGCTGAGAATAACGGAGGACATGATTTCCGTACATATTACTCCGGTATTCTAGACGGCTTGGTTCAAGATCTTCCAAGCGCCAAGTTCGTCACGGCTGATCTGCCCTACGTGACCAACATTCCCTACTTCACCACGGTACCTTGGTTCGTGATCGATCCCGATTCGAATCCCGTGGATGGGGACCCGGAAACTGACGGCATTCAGTTCGTGGGACTGATTTCCGAAGATGTGGGACAACTTTCCGACGGTGATCTCGTTTGTCTTAGCATTCTCAGCTATGACAGTGCAGATGACGGAACCACTCCGGATCTTCAAGAAGGCATGGGGATTCCAATCCCAATTCTGATCGGTTTGCTCATGGCACAGAACCCTGGTTGGTCTCAGGAGGATGCGGAAGCTGCTTTGCCCATAGCTTTCCCTCAGGCTGGTCAACCAGTTCCTGGCCTCTTGACACTCGTCAACGCTGAGAAAGATGCTATCCTTCAAGCCACTGACGACTACAACACCGTCATCCACTCGGTGGCCGGCGGCTTTGGCGTTCCCGTGGTCGAGGTCAATGCGTACTTCCAGGATGTGGCGGTAAACGGTGCCGAATACAACGGCGAAGAGTACAGCACTACCTTCGTGACCGGTGGACTCTTCAGCTTGGATGGAGTTCATCCATCTAACGTGGGCTACGCGCTCATTGCAGAGGAATTCATCGAAACAATCAATGACGCTTACGGCTCAGAATTGTCGGCCGCTCTTCTCCCAACTGTTCCTCCTGTTCCTCGGAGCAGTACCGAGATCAACGGTTTGCCGGCTTTGCCCGCACGTTTTCCGGGCATGCCTTTCTAAGAGATTTCCAGTAGTAACATGAAAGGGCTGCTCCTCAAGGAGCAGCCCTTTTCTAATCCTATGCTTTCGCCTACCGGTACTTAGATTTCGATTTCTTCAACTCCAGCTCCCGGTTCAACCTTTCCTCGATGGTGAGACTTTCCACGTAGTCCAGCATCAGGCCATAGGTCTCGAGCAAGTTTTCTTTTTCCGCATTGTCCAATACTCGTAGTCGACGCATGCTCGGCAGGAAGAACTGAACGGTAAGGTTTGAGTTCATCATGCCCAGGCTAGTCGCTCGCTTTGACAACCTCGGCAATTCCACGTAGACATTGATGAAATCTCGACTCGCCTCCACAAGCTCCGGCTCCCTGTATAGCTCTGGCAATTGGTAGAGGCATGTGCGGCAGGTGTGATCAAAAAGGTAAAAGGCCAGGGGCACTACGGTCTCATGAGCTATTTGAATAGCCAGGTCGATGTTGTCGTAGAAATAGACCTGATCTTCATGGATGCGTATGCGACCTTCCTCGATGAAACTGATCTTGGGATCCAGATTCGAGTTCTTATTGCTGATGGAATTCTGATCGTAAATCCACTGACGATACTCATGCCCCTTGTACCATAGGCTGTCTCTTTCAGCCTTGGCGGCAAAGAGCAGTGTTGGAGTGATCAGTATTAGAATGAGGAGAAGCCGTCGCATGATTAACCTCGTGGAATCGTAATTGTTGAGGGAAAGGAATATAGGCAACAGAGGGTCAACCTTACAAGTTCCCTAAGAAATTAGAATTCTGCCACTTATGGACTCAAGCAGGGTGCTTTCCATAAGCAGGCGCCCATGATGCTTGTTAACGCGCCTCAGTTTGGCATCCAGTTTCTGAAGATTCAGGATCCAGGCGAGGATTTCCCTGCGAGAACTCTTCCCAGCCCTGTCCATGGCTTTGCGATTGGCGAAGGGATGACCTCCCATTCGGCTCAGAATGGCCCCCTGGGGCAGTCCCATGTCCATGAGGGCCCTCGCCTTGAAAACCTGAATCAGGTTTGAAGCAAGAAGCCCCATGAGCGCAGGCGGCTCATGCTGTCCGGAATCAAGCAAATCACTGAGGACTTTCAGCACTTGCTTCTCCCGTCCTGGAAGCAGATTGTCGGTGAGCCTGAAGATGTCCAGATCCGGATGTACGGCCACCAGTTTTTCCACATGGGCCGGATCCAGCTTCCCTCCTGCCCCCACCACCAAGGCCAGCTTTTCGATCTCAGAGGCGATGTCACCGGGATCCGGGGGAAGTCGATCCACAAGCATGCCCGGAACCTGGGAATGGAATTCCAGATCCTTGCCTCTCAAGGCGGCTCGCGTCCAATCTTCCAGGGCCTTCCCTTTGAGGGCCGTGAACTTCAAGGCGAAACCCTTGGCCTTGCCGATGCGATTTTTGGCGGCCATGAGCTGAGTTAGATTGGGGGCGGTGATGCACAGCACGCTGGGGCCGGGGCTTTCTTCCAGAAACGCATTGAGCGAATCCTTAAGAGCAACACTAATGGCTCCCGGTACCTCAAAATGAACAAGCTTGGGACCATCAAAAAAGGAGTAGTTTCGCAGCAGTGCTTCCAGGTCTTCCCACTTGCTTCGCATTTCAAGCCGGCGATACTCAAAGCCCGTTTTGGGATCGATCTCCAAACGACTGCGAAGCAAGGACACCGCTTCGTCTAGGATCCAGGGCTGCTCACCTGTGAAGAGGTAGTAAGGACGCTTGTCCTTGTCGAGATCCTTGCGCAGGGGATCCAGAGGCGTTGCGCTAGCGGCCGCCATTACCACTCCCCAAAGATTCCGTTGAGGATGTCTTCCACCACCTGCTCACGCACTTGAGTTTCCGCGTCCTCGCGGGTGAGGAATTCTCCGCCCTCGCTACCTTCCACATAGAAGGTGGCCTGGGCGCGAATGGATTTCTCCCAACTTTCCGGAAGATCATCCCGACCGACGGCTTGCACTTGAAAGGATGTGCGCAGGATCAGGGTTAATCGATACTCCTCAGCGGATCCCGCCAAGGTGGAAAAGGAAATGCTTTCCTCGTACTCGGTGATCGTCGATTCCAGCAGGAAATCCGCGGCGAAGGTGTCGGGGATAATATCGAGCAGGCCATCTTGTTCGATGGCCTCGCGCAAGAGTTCAGTCATTTCAAGCTCTAGGCCAGCCTGGCTCGATTCGTTGCTCATCAAGGGAATGGCCACCGTTCCGCGAAGGGAACGGTCTCGACTGCTGGTGTTGTAGTAGGAACAGGCCGTCGTGAATAGCAAGAAACATAGCGCTGCCGAGAGCAGAGGCCGCATCAATCTTGCTTGCCGATTCTGTAGCTTTTTAGACGGTAGCGCAGTTTGTCGCGCCCCAGGCCCAACAAAGCCGCGGATCGACTTTGATTGCCTTCGCTCTTGTCCAGAGCCTTTTCGATAAGATCCACTTCCAGAGATTTTACGATCTCCTCCAGATCCACGCCGCTCTCGGGCAACGGCTCCTCCATGATTCGTCGAATTCGCTCGCCGGGTGTCTCGCTGCTCAGTGCGAGATTTTGCCCCAGGGCCATCCTCAGGGACTCGGGACCAATCTGATCGCCCGTGTCCATGAGCACCATACGCTCCACGAGATTTTTGAGCTCGCGAACATTGCCCGGCCAATCATACTCCATGAGGATGCGTCTGGCTTCCTCATTCAGATTCATACTACGACGATTGAAGCGTCCAACGTAGTCTTTTCCGAAGAATTGAATCAAGGGAAGGATGTCTTCCCGGCGCTCACGAAGGGGAACTATGCGAATCGGCACCACATTGAGCCTGTAGAAGAGATCCGCACGGAATCGCTTGTGGGCCACCTGCTCATGGAGATCCTGATTGGTGGCCGAGACAATGCGCACATCCACCTGTACATCTTTGGTTCCGCCCACCCGGCGGAAGATTTTATTCTCCAGGAATCGGAGTAGTTTCACCTGTAGCGCCAGGCTCATTTCTCCAATTTCATCCAGAAAAAGCGTGCCCCCCATGGCGGCTTCCACCAGGCCGATCTTGGCTTCACGGGCGTCGGTGAAGGCCCCTACCTCGTGACCGAAAAGTTCGTTCTCCAGCAATTCCGAAGGGATGGATGCGCAATTGAGCTCCAGGAATGGTTTTTCCCGACGAGGACTGAGGTCGTGAATGAGTCTTGCGATGATCTCCTTGCCCGTTCCGCTTTCGCCGGTAATGAGCACCGTGGTGTCCCGGCTCATGGCCACCTGGGCCGATTGTTCGTAGACCTCGGTCATGGCCTGGCTTTGCAGCTTGTAAAAACTCAGACCGCTTCCGGTTTTGAACTTTCGATGCTGCTCAAGCAACTCGGTTTCCGAGCGATTGTCATCGAGAATCCCAGCCACGGAAGATTTGAGCTTCTCCATGGAGATGGGCTTGGCCAGGAAATCACGAACCCCAGCCTTCATGGCTCGCATGCCCAGATCTAAATCTGCAATGCTGGAAAGCAATATTACGGGAAGCCGGGGATTCGTCTTGAACAGCATTTCAAGTGTGGCATCCAACTGATCTTCCCGACTGGTGATGTCCAAAATGAGCAAACTTGGGTCAGCCATTTCTAGGCTGGTTTGCAGATCCTCGGGATAATCGCTGGCGATGACTTGGCGTTCTTGCGAACCAAGACTGTTCTCGAGAAGGCGTTGGATCGACTCCTGGTTGTCGATGACCAGTATGACGTCCTGCACAATCCCCCCTCTAGATGGCTGCCAGTGACTTTTGGTACCACTGGATGGTTCGCGCCAATCCGTCTTCGAAAGTCATGACGGGTTCATAGCCTATGAGCTCGCGAGCCCTGTCGATGTTCGCGCTGGAGTGAGGTACGTCACCTGGGCGCTTGGGACCAAACTTGGGCTCGATATCCAATCCCAGAGTTTTCCGAATCTGTTCGTAGAGATAGAGCACCGAATAGGATCCACCGCAGGCCACATTGACCGTCTGGCCCTGGGTTTTGGGAGCCGCCAGAGCCTTGAGATTTCCTGCGACCACATTGGCCACGTAGGTGAAGTCTCGGGTGTGACTGCCATCGCCATCGATGACGGGCGATTCACCTCTCAAGAGATGGGCCAGGAAAATGGGCAGGACCGCCGCATAGGGGGAATCAGGATCCTGCCTCTCGCCGAATACGTTGAAGTAGCGAATGGTCAGTGTTTCGAGGCCATAAACTTCCCAGAAGGCGCGGCAATAGTGCTCGCCCACCAGCTTGGCAACCGCATAAGGCGACAGGGGTTTGGGCATGATTTCTTCGTGCTTGGGCGTAATCTCCGTATCGCCGTAGGCCGAACTACTGCCGGCGTAAACTACCCGCTTCACCCCAGCATCCCTGGCAGCAACGAGAAGATTCAAGGTTCCATTGGCGTTGTTGTCATGGCTTCCCACGGGATCGTCCACCGATCGCGGAACGGAGGCCAGGGCAGCTTCATGCAGCACATAGTCCTGGCCAGCCATCGCCGCAGCGATTTCATCGGGACGCCTAAGATCCCCATTGACGAACTTGATCTTCCCTCGTATGGACTCGAGGTTATGCTCATATCCTGTTGACAGGTTGTCGATTACGGTAACATCGTCCCCCTGCGCCACCAGGGCTTCCGCAAGGTGACTTCCAATGAATCCCGCTCCGCCGCTAATGAGTACTCGCGCCATTAAAACTCCTAAAGTGAGAATATCTTCGAGGAATCGATTCCCTTGTATGCGTTACGCGTATCGACGATGAGGGGCAGAATTTCAAGGAGTTCGCCGTAGTCAACGCCGTCATGGGCGGTGACCACCACTCCCAGATCTATCTGAGCCAGGGCCTCTGCGTCTAGATCGCAGCGTGGCACTTCGATGATTTCGGGAATCTCTCCCGGGATCCAGCTGTCGTGGAAGCAGACTTCCGCGCCCTTGCCCTGGAGCAGCTTGATGATGTCCAAAGCCGGGCTTTCGCGATAATCGTCGATGTTGTTTTTGTAGGCGATACCGAGAACCAGGACCTTAGATCCGTTGAGCGATTTCTTCTGAGAGTTCAGCGCCTCGGCGCAACGGTCCAGCACATGATCGGGCATGTGGCCATTGACCTCGCCGGCCAGTTCGATGAAGCGCGCTTCGAATCCGTGCAAGCGAGCCTTCCAACTGAGATAGAAGGGATCGATGGGAATGCAGTGGCCACCCAAACCCGGCCCAGGATAGAAGGGCATGAAGCCGAAGGGCTTGGTAGCGGCCGCGTCGATCACTTCCCAGACATTGATGTTCATGCGACTGCAGATAAGCGCGATTTCATTTACCAGACCAATGTTCACGGCGCGGAATGTGTTCTCCAGTAGCTTCACCGTTTCTGCCACACGACTGGAGGAAACCGGCACCACATTCTCAAGAGCGGAACCGTAAAGCGTTGCCGCGAGCTCGGTGCAAATCGGTGTAATTCCCCCCACCACCTTGGGAATGTTCTTGGTGTTGTAGGTGGGGTTGCCCGGATCCACGCGCTCGGGACTGAAGGCCAGGAAGAAATCCTCACCGATTCGACGCCCGCCTTCTTCAAGGAGTGGGAGAATCACTTCGTCGGTGGTTCCGGGATAGGTGGTGCTTTCTAAAATCACCAGAGTACCCGGGCTCATGTATCGAGCGATTTGTTCCGCAGCCGATACGATGTAAGAGATGTCCGGATCACGAGTCTTGCCCAAAGGTGTAGGCACCGCGATGTTGATGGTATCTGCCTCGACGATGTTCTCAAAATCGCTGTAGGCCGAGAGCAGCCCCTTCTCGACCAGGGGAGCCATTCGCTCGGTGGGGACATCCTGGATATAGCTTTCTCCGGCCATGAGCTGTGCGACTTTCTCCTCGCTCACGTCGAATCCGAGCACCTTGAAACCGGCCTCGGCCAGCTCAACTGCCAGGGGCAGGCCCACATATCCCAAACCCACCACGGCACAGGTGGCCTGTCGGGCGGCAATCTTTTCACGCAGCACTTCACTATGAATCATTTGGATATCCCCTAATGCATACTCAATCTTCGTCTTGCGCCTCTTTAGCGGCCCTGTGCTCCTCCAGGACGGCCCGGAAGAAAAGGAGGAATCGACGAAGCAGAAGCAGGGTGATGAGAGCGATGACGATGGGCAAGATCCGCGCCCAAAAACGGAGATTCTCAAAGGCCGGTGAGGCCATCATGCGCAGGGAAACTATGAACAGGATTATCAGGGCGATCAGCAGGAATAACTGAATGATTCCCTGGGCCACCAAGGCCCCCATGGCTTCTTTGCGATTGTAGGGAGCCTCGAAATTGAAGCGGCGTGGCCAAGGCCTGCGCTGCCTCATGATCGCTGGTCCTTGGAATCGCCCTCGCCTTTATCCTTGAGTACTTCGAAGTCGGCATCCTGAACTTGTTCCCCACGAAAACGGGGATCGTCCGGGACCTCTTTCCTTTCACGTCCCATAAACCAGGGACGAAGCAGGAAGCGCCAACCGGCTACACCGGCGAGAACTAGAACTAGAAACTTCAACATAGGTACGCCCAGCAGGATTCGAACCTGCGACCTCATGCTCCGGAGGCATGCGCTCTATCCAGCTGAGCTATGGGCGCGTATCGTTCCAGAATCTAGGCCAAGCTGGCTGCCATTTCCAGCCTTAATTCCCTGGACGATTTCAAGGAATCTTGAGGCGAGGAGCGAGCCTGTGGGGCTGAGGATGGAGTCGGGATGAAACTGTAGTCCGAAGCGTGGCAAACTGCAGTGCTCCAAGGCCATGACTTCGCCAGCAGGTCCGAGGGCGGTCCACCTCAATGCTTCAGGGCGGCTTTCCGCATCCAGGCTCAGGCTGTTATAGCGCATGGCTTCGAATCGGGAATCGAGATCTTTGAAAAATCGGCCCTGGGTGATTCGAATCGAAACACTCTCACCGTGTAGTGGTGCATCTTTCTTCAATGCGGCACCATAGAATTGACCAATGGCCTGGTGTCCAAGACAGACGCCCAAGATTGGAATGACCGAAGGTATCTTTTCAATGAGCTCTGTAAGCTTGGGCCAGTCATCGGGGCGACCGGGACCGGGAGATAGAATCCAAGCATCGGGACCCGGAAAGAGCAGGTGCTCCAAAGGGGATGTTGCTTCAAGCACTTCTACCTTGGCGCCCTCACTGCTGAAGAGATCCACGAGATTCCAGCTGAAGGAATCCTGGCAATCTACGAGGCGCAGGTTCATGAGGAACTCGATCCTGCGCGGGCCAGAAGGAATTCAGCGTGCTCCCGGACCTGTCGATCTTCATTTTCTCCGCCCAACATCCGGATGATTTCTGCCAGTCGCTCTCCGGCTTCAAGGCGCTGCACTTCAACCTGAGTTTCACCGGCACTTACACGCTTATCCACGTTGAATTGACGACCCGCTGCCGCGGCGAGAACCGGCTGATGAGTCACCAGGAGCAGTTGTTTGTTCTTTGCCAGATTGAGCAGTTCCGTGGCCAGTACCGGTGCGATATCCGCGCCAAGACCTGCATCCACTTCATCGAGTACCAGCACCGGCGGACCCTCTTGATTGCCAGGCAGAAGTCGACATGCCAGGGCAATGCGAGAGAGTTCACCGCCGCTGGGAATTTCGCGCAGGGTGCCTTCGCGGGAATCCGGATTAGTGCGAACAATGACACGTACGGCGTCCATGCCCTGGGGACCCGCCGTGTAATTCCGATCCTCAAGCTTGATCCAACCGTCATCATCTTCTCGTGGCGCAACTTCAACACGAAGAGTCGCCGCATTCAAACCCAAGGAACTCAGACGATCCTGCCAGGCCGGCCCCAGTTTGCTGGCGGTTCCTTTACGAACTTCAGACAGTTTCCTTGCCCGATTTCCCAACTCTGTGGCAGAAGACTTTTCTTCCTTTTCAAGAACGGAAAGATCCTTCCGTAGGGTGTCCATTTCATCGAGATCATTTCGAATCTCATCGACCCAGAGAAGAAGCTCATCGAGTTTTCGATCATGCTTCCGCTCCAGTGTGTGAAGTCGATTAAGTCGCTCGCTGATATTTTCACCCTGAAGCGCTTCAGAGCTAAGATCCTGGTTCCTCGCCCGCAGAGACTCAGCCAGTTCCTCAAGATTGAGAAGCGTCGCCTCAAGACCGGGATCTTCCAGTTCAATTCCCAAGCTCTTCAGTTTTTCCAAAGTCTTATCAAGTTTGATGAGCTGAGATCGAATAGCTTCGGGAGATTCATCAACTAGCTCAAGCGCTTTTTCCGTTTGCTGAACGATCTTGGAAGCATTGCGCAGACGCCTTTCACGATCAGTGAGCTCATCAATTTCGCCTGGCTGAGGATCGATGCCTTCGATTTCCTCCAACTGAAAACGCAGATACTCCTCTTCCTTGAGCAGACGCTCGAGACGAAGTGCCTTGTCCGATCGCTCCTTGCGAAGCAGTCGATGCTCCTCCAACTTCACCTGATACTCCGAACGCAAATCTTCTAGCCCACCAGAAGAATCTAGGAAATTGAGCTGATAGGCAGGATCCAGCAATCGAATCTGTTCATGTTGATCCTGACGCTCAAAGATCAATGCACCCAATCGACGCAACTCAGCCACACTGGCAGGAGCGCCATCAATGAATGCACGACCTTTGCCTTCTTGCCGGATTTCTCGACGCAAGGAGAGCTGTCCCTCTTCAAAATGAAAACCCTCTTCAGCGAAGATGGCGCTGCGGGCATCGTCGAACTCCAACAAGGCTTCCACCGAGGCACGCTCGGCGCCACTACGTATCCAATCGGCTCGCGCCCTCTCGCCTGCTAAAAGTGAGAGGGCCGCCAAGAGGACACTTTTACCGGATCCTGTGCTGCCAGTAAGCACGTTGAGACCAGAGGCCAGCTCCAAGCTGGCCTCCTTGACAACGATGAGATCCCGAATGCGCAGATGGACGATCAAGGGGCCTCTTCCTCCCCTTGCTTTGCCCATCCCAGCTTCTCCTGCAGCAAAGTGGTGAAGCGAATGCCTGGAGGAAGGAGAAGCGGGATCACTTTGCGGGACTGCCTGATTTCCAAAATGTCGCCGGGAAGTACTTCCGCACTGTCCTGCCCGTCCAGGGAGAGAGCGGCCATGCCGCTGCGGTCTCCGATGAGTATTTCGAATTTCTTGTCTCCACCCACTACGACCGGACGCAGTGAAAAGGAATGAGGACAAATGGGCGTGGCCAGCAGGGCATCCATACCGGGATAAACCACAGGTCCACCGGCGGACATGGAGTAGGCCGTTGAGCCGGTAGGCGTGGAAATAATCAGGCCATCGGCGCGGAACTGTCCGAGGGGTTCCTCTGAGAGAGACAGTTTGAATTCCACAAGGCGGTTACCCGGACTCATGTGAATAACCGCATCGTTGAGCGCGCGAAACACGCCGAGTTCCTCGCCGTTTCGCAGATGCCGGGCCTTCAGCATCATGCGTTTCTGAATCCGATAGTCGCCTTCCAAAACCTTGGGGAGCAACTCGGACATTTCATTGAGCTTGAGAACGGTGAGGAAACCAAGACTTCCCATGTTGATTCCGAGAAGCGGTGCTTTCCCACCCCGAAGCTGGCGCGCGGCGCGGAGGAAGGTTCCATCGCCGCCGAAAACCAGAATCATATCCAAGCGATCGCCCAATTCTTCACGAGCGCCTGAGGGAAGATCTGAGTGGAGGAATTCGGCGAGGTCCTTCTCGAGATGAGGTTCCACCCCATGACTCTCTAAGATGGCCAAGGCCGCGCGTACCGCATCGTCCATACCGGGGATCTCAACATTCGCAAAGAGACCCACGCGGCGGATACTGTTCATGCCGTCCTCCCGGTCTGGCCTTTGGCCAGAAAGTCACAAGTGCTGAGAGCCTTGCGCACACTTGCAGCGATTCCCTCGGCATCGAGGCCGATTTCCCTAAGCAATTCTCCGCGTGATCCCTGTCCCACGAATTCCGCAGGAAGAGACAAGGTCAGATGGCGCAGGCGATCGGACTCTCCACCCCGAAGGGCGGCGGCCACACCTTCGCCGAATCCGCCCACCGGATTATTCTCTTCCACCGTTACGATGAGCGGAGCGACTAAGGCATCCTGCCGCAATGCTTCTTCATCCAGCGGGGCCGCGAAACGTGCGTCCACCACCTTTGCCTCAATACCTTCAAGAGCCAGTAGTTCGGCAGCTTCCAGAGATGGCTTCAGCATAGACCCGATGGCCCAGATCACGGGCCCATCGGCCTGTCGCACAACACGTGATCGACCGATTTCCAAGGGTTCCAATGCACAGACTTCATCCAGACCCAGGCCGGCACCGCGGGGATAGCGAATGGCTGATGGGCCGGCTTCGTGGTGAAGGGCCGTAGCCATCATGCGGCGAAGTTCGTTTTCATCCGAGGGGGCCATGACGACCATTCCCGGCACCATGCGCAGGTAGCCGAGATCCAAAACACCATGGTGGGTTGGCCCGTCTTCTCCCACCAAGCCGGCCCGATCCAAGGCGAAGATCACGGGAAGTTTTTGAAGCGCAACATCGTGCACAAGCATGTCGAAGGCTCGCTGCAGGAATGTTGAATAGATGGCCACCACCGGACGGAGACCTTCAGCGGCGAGGCCCGCGGCGAAGGTCACCGCATGGGGTTCGGCGATTCCCACGTCGAAGTATCTATCCGAATATCGGCGGCTGAATTCCGCCAAGCCCGTACCCGGCGCCATGGCCGCCGTGATACCCACAATGCGATCATCTTTGTCCGCCAGCTCCACCAGTGCCGCGCCGAAGGCCTCGGTATAGCTCAAGGGTGAAGATCCTGAGGTGGTCTTCTCGCCGGTTAGCGGATCGAAAGGTGCGAAACCGTGGTACTTGGTGGGATCCTTTTCGGCGATCTCATAACCGCGTCCCTTGCTGGTGAGCACATGCAGCACCACGGGCTCATCGATGCGCTTTAGCTGGCCAAGTGTACGAACCATGGATTTCAGATCGTGGCCGTCGATGGGCCCGAAGTATTTGAAGCCAAAATCCTCGAAGAAATTGCTGGGGAGTATCATGTGCTTGAGCCCGTGCTTTGCACGACGGGCGAGAGATCGTAGCGCTCCGCCAATGCGCGGAACTCGTCCTAGAATTTTCCAGGAGGCACTTTCCATTCCCAGGAAGGTGCGTGTCGAGGTAAGCCGGGTGAGCACCCTGGTGATGGCCCCAACATTGGGTGAGATACTCATTTCGTTATCATTGAGGATAACGAGCAGCTTGCCACCATGGGCCTTGGCGTTGTTGATGGCCTCGTAGACCAATCCGCCGGTGGCCGCTCCATCGCCCATGATGGAGATGGTGTGGCTATCACGGCCTTTCAACCTGGCAGCGGTGGAAAATCCCACCGAAGCGCTCAGTGCCGTGCACGCGTGTCCTGCGCCAAAATGGTCGTAGGGGCTTTCAGAGCGCTTCAGAAAGCCGCTGATGCCGCCCTTAGTCCGGAGAGTATGAAACTCTTCCAAACGGCCTGTGAGTAGCTTATGGGCATAGGCCTGATGGCCTGTGTCCCAGATCATACGAGTGTCTTCCTCGGGGAAGATATGGTGCAGGGCCACGGCTATCTCCACCGTGCCCAGACTGGCGGCCAGGTGCCCTCCATTGGCGGCGCAGACCTTGAGGATCTCCTGACGGATTTCCGCGGCCAATTCCGGAAGCGATGCCGGGTCCAAGACTCCGACATCCTTAGGGCTTTGTATTTTTTCCAGAATCAATGGCTGTCCTCCGACAGAAAAACTACCAAGAGCCGAGACCCAGGGCAAGCCAAGCTCTCTCCAAAGCCCAACCCATGAGTAGTCCGAAAATTGCCGCGCCCCAGGTTCTGACCGTGGATTGACTGGGGATTTCCAGGAGGGGCTTGGTTCCCGCCCTTACTTCCAGAAGTCGATTGAGCAACCATGCCTGTTCACCTGCGGCTCTTTTCACGCCTGAGGTGTCGTAGAGCAAAACGAGAGTCAACATAGAGGCCACAGCGAAATCCACACTGCCAAATCCACTGGCCTCACCCACCTGAAAGCTCAGGCTTCCGGCAATGACGGCGTGAAAGTTTGGGAAGCTCTCCAGATCTGCGAACAGACTGAGAGATCTCTGCCGGCGTCGGCTCGCGTGCACCAGACTTTTGAGAACCTGCCCGGCGAATCCTGCACCTAAAATGGGAAAGACCATCATCAGTGATGTCTCCGCACAAGACGCAGGGCCAAGTCCGCCAGGCTGCCTTCGGGTAACAATTCCATCGCCTTGGCCAGATGTTCTTCAGCCAGTTCGCGGGCGCGCTCTTCTCCGTGTAACTCAGCGAAGGTCAGCTTCCCCAAGGCCTCATCCTTGCCGGGAGTCTTGCCCAGATCTTCAAGCTCGGCGCTACGATCCAAGACATCGTCGGTGGCCTGGAAAGCGAGACCAAGATGCCATGCAGCCTTTTCAAAGCGCTCCAGGATTTCATCATCCAGTCCACCCAGGGCGCCTCCAAGGCGCAGGCAATGACGAAAGAGAGCGGCCGTTTTTCTTTCATGGATCCAGATGAGTTCCTCACCGGGATCATCCACGAGCCTGGGCTCCAGATCTGCCGCTTGGCCTCCCACCAACTGAGAGGGTCCGGCGCTCACCGCGAAACGGCGAATGAGGTCGACCTTGCGACCCTCGGCCAGTCCGGTTTCCGAAAGAGCTGTCGCCAATGTTTCGAAGGCCAGGGCTTGAAGAGCGTCACCGGCGAGAATCGCCATGGCCTCGCCAAAGACAATATGGCAACTGGGTTTCCCACGACGGAAATCATCGTCGTCCATTGAGGGAAGGTCATCGTGAATCAGTGAGTAGCCGTGGAGCAGTTCAACCGATGCGGCGGCTTTGAGCAGAGCATCCTTGCTGGGTGGCTCACCCAGTTCAGACGCGGCTTTCACCAATAGAGGACGCAATCGTTTTCCCCCACCGAGAATGGCGTGGGCCATTGCTTGTTGTAAGCGGGGATGATGCCCAGAACTTTCGGCCAATAACTCGGTGAGCGTTGATTCCAGATCGGCCAGGAAGAGAAGTTCCAAAGTGGTGTCTACAGACATCATGATCCCGCTTTCATGGCGACCTGCCTCTTGCAGGCATCCAATGTGTTTTTCATGAGCATAGCCACGGTCATAACCCCTACCCCGCCGGGCACCGGTGTCATGGCCGACACCTTCGAGGAAAGTCCTTCGAAGTCGCAATCGCCCACGATACGCGAGCCCTTTGGAGAACTGGGATCGTCAATGCGATTGATTCCCACATCCACGATGACGGCGCCGTCCTTGACCATGTCGGCGGTCACGAAATGGGCGCGACCGATGGCGGCCACCAGAATGTCCGCGCGTTTGCAAATGGTCTCAAGATTCTTGCTGCGACTGTGGCAGATGGTAACGGTGGCATCCCCGAAAGCACTCTTCTCCAGAAAGAGAAGGGCGGCGGGTTTTCCAACAATGAGGCTTCGACCCAAAACCACCAATTCCTTGCCCCGGGTTTCGATGCCCCCTTCTTCCAAAAGGGCACGCAGGCCGGCGGGCGTGCAAGGCACTGGGCCCGGCTGCCCTGCGAGCAAGCGCCCGAGATTCGCAGGATGAAAACCATCAACATCTTTGTCGGGACTCAGAAGATTCATGGCCTCTGCGTCGTCGAGATGATCGGGAAGTGGAAGCTGAAGTAGAACTCCGTGAACACTCTCGTCTTCGCTGAGCGCGGTCATTCGAGCATTGAGAGTTGCCTGATCCACGCCGGCTGGCAGATGGATATGTTCGGACTCGATCCCCGTTTTCTTGCAGGCTCGGAATTTGTTGCGGATGTAAACATCGCTGGCAGGATCATCTCCCACCTGGACGACGACGAGCTTGGGAATGACGGACAGATGCGCCACTTCACTTCGAATTTCGTCAAGGATCTTGTCCCTAAGAATGCGGCCGTCCAGCAGCTTCAAGCATCCTCCTTGAGCGGCATATTGAAGGCTTCGATCGACTCCGCCCGGCCGCTGTTTTCATCAAACTCTATAAGCGCACCTTGGATGCGAATGTCTCTCTCGGCAACTTCGAAACGTGAGGGTATGGAGCGAAGGAAACGCGGAAGGGTGGATTCGGGAGTCATGCCGATGACGCTGTCGTGAGGCCCGGTCATGCCACCATCGGTCAAAAGAGCTGTCCCTCCCGACAGAATCCGGCCATCGGCGGTTTGCACGTGAGTATGGGTGCCCACCAAAGCTGTAATGCGTCCATCGAGATAGTGGGCCATGGCCGCCTTCTCGCTGGTGGCTTCCGCGTGGAAATCCACAAAGACCGGACCATCCAGACCCTCCAACACCTCATCCGCACATCGAAATGGACAGTGAATGGGTGGCATGAAAATCCGGCCCTGAAGATTGAGAACTGTTAGCTTCACGTCGCCGGGAAGATCCACCTGCACCACGCCACTTCCCGGATTCTCCTCGGGATAGTTATGCGGGCGCAGCAGGCGACTCTCTTTGTCGAGGTGCGCCATGCCGTCTTTGTTGTCCCAACTGTGGTTGCCCCCGGTGAGCACGTTCACGCCCATTGCGAAAAACTCGTCAGCGATTTTTGCTGTAATTCCATTTCCACCCGCGGAGTTTTCACTGTTGGCGATGATCACATCGGGAGCGTGGGTATCCTTCAAAACAGGAAGCATGGCCTTCACGGCTTTGCGACCTGGAGAACCCATGATGTCGGCGATGAAAAGAATCTTCATGAGGATGTCTGTAGCATGCTATCGCTACGGATGAGCAAGGCCTGAGAGAAGGCCTGCGCAGGAAGGGCACATATGGGCATAAAAATTCCCCACTCATTGCCGTTAGGGAAGGTCAGACTTGGGCCTTTTACTCGAAAGTGGAAGATCTCACGAAGAGCTTAGGAATCCCGAGGGCTCCTGCCACAATTCGGATTCGACCCTCCTAGGCCGAAGTGTTGGCTCAATTTCTCACTTCCCCCACGCACACGGTAGGGAATCATGGAGAAATTATACCAGGATCGAAACAGACGAGCAAGTTGAATTGATCAGTCTTCAAGTTCTTCGAAAAGTTTCAGAAGACGTTCTGCCTTTTCCTCGTTCCCACCCAAATCGACTTCGGACGGATTGTCACCGCGCAACTGAAAAAGTTCGTCGGCAATATTGAAGGCGGCCAGCACTGCGATTCGCACAGGTGAGATATGACGCCCCTGCCTTGAGATATCGCGCATGGTGTGATCCACGTAGTCAGCGATACCGCGAATGTAATCTTCATCCGCCGCACCACTCACCCGGTAATCTGTTCCGTAGATTGCGACCTTTACCGACTTGTCAGTCTTCATTGTGTCCCGCGGATCGAATGATTCGATCGTGTTTGGACGCTGCGAGTCTAAAGCTCCAGCGCCTCGATTTTTTCAAGCAGGGAATCCACCTTGCCGCGAAGCTTGCGGAGGTCGGGATCTTTGCCACTAACCTTCGCCTTGCCGGACATTTCCCTGCTGAGGCTGGCGTTCTTGGCCTTGGCCTCTTTCAATTGCGCTTGAAGGCCTCGATTCTCTTCCTTCAGCGTCGCCACCTTATCGATGGCTTGGGTGATCTTTCGTTCGAGAGCTTCGAACTTGGAAATCTCGGACACGAATCACCTCTCTGGAATCTTGTCATGAACGAAGAACAACGTTCAAGGACTCTTTGAGGGCCTTCAGAATACGTGCGATCTGCTTATCCACCTGTTGGTCGGTCAAGGTTCCGTCATTCGACCGGAACTTGAGGCGTATCGCATAACTCTTTGTGCCCTCAGGAATACCGTCTCCAGAGTAAACATCAAACAGGCCCTGCGATTCAAGCCATTTACCACCGTTTTTTTGAACGAGTGCGGAAAGATCTTCCCAGCGCAGATCGATGGGCAATAGCAAGGCCAGATCACGTTTCAGGGCCGGGAAGGCAGGCAGGGCTTTGTAAAGGGCATGGCCGCTGAGAGTGGCACCTAAGTTTTCAAGGTGGAATTCCATGACCAAGGCCGACGAAGCACCCTTAATGTCCTCAAGCATGGATCCCCTAAGCGGACCTCCCTGCCCTAAAAGCTCACCCGTCTTCTTGGAAACAAAACGAATGCTCCTGGATGGATTGAGGAAGGGTTCATCGCTGGAGTATTCCATCTTGTAAGGAATGCGCAATGCACCGAGCAAGGCTTCCGCTATCCCCGCCATATCACCTTCGGATAGTGCCGGAGGATTTGAACTCCAGTGCTGGGGATTGCGGGACCCGCCCAACAATATGGATAGCCGGGTGGGTTCCTGGGGAAGCTTCTCTCCCTCACGAGAGAGATAAACGCGCGCAATCTGATAGATGCGAAGTTGATCTTCTCCCCGATGCACATTGACCTTCATGACGTCGAGCATTCCGGGAAGCAGACTGCTGCGCATTTTCTCATTGAAGCTAACGAGAGGATTGCTCACGGTTACAAGATCGCGGCGAGGATCATCTTCCCTCAGCTTCATGAGGTCCAGATCACGGGGATCCATGAAGCTGCTTGTCATGACCTCGGTAAATCCGAGACTCGTGAGAATGCGATGCAGTTCCTCGCTTAGTTTTTCTTCCTCGCTCTTGGCCGAATAGAGCAGATTGCTGACGCGATTCTCCATGGGAAGCTCGTTGTAACCGTAGAGGCGCGCCACCTCCTCGATAAGATCCACTTCCAGATCAAGGTCCCGCCTGAAGCTGGGAATGGTCACGATGATGTTCTCATCATCGCCCTCGGCCGGTAGTTCGAAGCGCCCGAGCAGTTCGATGATCTCTGCCACGGGCATGTTGAGACCGAGCAAGGTGCGCAGTTTTTCTGGGCGAAGCTCCAGGGATTTCTGCTCACGAGGAGTGGGATAGGCATCGGTCACAGTTTTAGATACGAGTCCGCCAGCCGTTTCCTGCATGAGTGCAACAGCTCGACGACTTGCGAAATCAGCCATCTCGATATCGGCATCGCGCTCGAAGCGATAGCTCGCATCGGTACTGTAGTCGTGAGTCTTGCGTGTTTTTCTCACACTGGAAGGGTCGAAGTAGGCGCTCTCCAGAACCAATTCCGTGGTGCCATCTTCCACTTCGGAGTTCAGGCCGCCCATGACGCCGGCGATGGCCACCGTGCGCTCTGCGTCGGCAATGACGAGATCTTCTTCGCGAAGATTGACCTGGGACTCATCCAGAGTCTGTGTCATTTCATCTTTGCGCGCTCGCCTCACGATGATTTTTCCACCCGCCACATTGGCCGCGTCGAAGGCGTGCAGAGGTTGGCCGGTTTCATGAAGCACGTAGTTGGTCACGTCCACCACGTTGTTGATGGGACGCAGACCAATGGCCTCCAAGCGTTCGGAAATCCAAGAAGGACTGGGTCCCACTTTGATGTCCTTCATGGTGCGAGCGATGTATCGAGGGCAGCCCTCCGCGTCTTCAATTTCAACGGGGAAGGCATCACCTTCGTACTGCTGATCTTCACTGAGTTCCACCGAGGGAATCTTCAACTGACGATTGTAAAGGGCCGCCACTTCGCGAGCCACGCCGATATGACCTAACTGATCGGGACGATTGGGCGTGACCTCGACGTCAATGATCCAGTCTTCGCGTCCATAGAGTTCGGACAGAGGCGTGCCCAGGGCCTTATCGGTATCCATCTCGAGAATGCCGGCCGCATCCGTTCCCAGGCCCATCTCGATCTCCGAGCATATCATGCCCTCGCTCTTCACACCGCGCAATTTTGTTTTCTTGATCTTCATGCCGTCGGGAAGACACTTGCCGGGCAAGATCACCGACACCGTCAATCCGGTTCGCACATTGGGCGCGCCGCAAACGATGTTCCTCGCTTCGCCATCTCCAACATCGACCTTGCAGACCGACAGCTTCTCGGCGTTGGGATGCTTCTCGCACTCAAGCACCTTCCCCAGCACAAATTCACTCAGGGGGTTGGGGCGATGCTCCACACCTTCGACATTGAGGCCGAGCATGGTCAGGTCCCCGGCGAGTTTTTCGGCGCTTTCGGGGATATCTACATAGTCGCGCAGCCAGTTCAGACTGATCAACATGGCGGTCTCCTAAAACTGGGAGAGGAAGCGCAGATCGTTTTCCAGGAAGAGCCGTATGTCCTTGATCCCGTGACGCAGCATGGCAATGCGCTCGATGCCCATGCCGAAGGCGAAGCCCGTCACTTTTTCGGGATCGTATCCCGCGGACTTGAAGACATTGGGGTGAACCATTCCGGCGCCCATGATTTCTATCCATCCGGTGTTGCCACAGATACGGCAGCCCGATCCCGCGCAGCCAAAGCAGGTCATGTCCGCTTCGGCGCTGGGCTCGGTGAAGGGAAAGAAGTGCGGACGAAAACGCAATTCGGTGCCGCTTCCGAAGAACTCCTTGGCGAAGTGGCGCAGAGTGACCGTGAGGTCGCCCATGGTCACACCCTCATCCACGTATAGCCCTTCCACCTGATGGAATTCGGCGGCATGGGAAGCGTCGATGGCTTCATTCCGATACACTCGTCCCGGCACCACAATGCGCACCGGAGGCGGGTGTTTCTCCATATAGCGGATCTGCACCGGACTGGTATGGGTGCGCAGCAGGACATCCTTCTCGATATAGAAGGTATCCTGAAGGTCGCGGGAAGGATGGTCGTCGGGAAAATTCAGAGCCTGGAAATTGAAGTAGTCCAGTTCAACTTCCGGTCCCTCGGCAACCGAGAAACCCATGCCCCTGAAAATCTCGATGATTTCCTGAAGCACGGAAGACAGCACATGCCGGCGTCCGAACCAGGGTTTGTAACCTGGAAGGCTCGGATCGTATCCGGACGGAAGCGCGGCTTCGCTCTGCTCGGCCACCGCATGCTTGCGCAGGGCCAGGGCTTCTTCCAAGCGGGCTCGCAGGTCGTTGACCGCCTGGCCGAAAGCCGGCCTCTCCTCAGCGGAGAGGCCGCCCATGCGTCCAAAGAGACCGGTTACAGCGCCTTTTTTCCCCAGGTATTTGATCCTGAAGGCCTCTAGGGCCTGAGTATCTGCGACCTGAGTCAGTTCCTGCTCGGCGTCTTTCCAAAGCTGCTGGAGTTCTTGCTGCACCTGTCCCCCTAGCTGGCTTTGCTCATCTCCGTCTGAATCATATCAGCGAGCTTGCTGAAGGCGGAGGGATCATTGACCGCCATTTCCGCGAGCTGCTTGCGGTCGATATCCACTTCCAGGGCCTTGAGGCCATGGATGAACTTGCTGTAGCTGATGCCATTGAGGTTGGCGGCAGCATTGATGCGAACAATCCAAAGGCGGCGGAACTGACGCTTGCGCTGCTTCCTGTCACGATAGGCATAGGCAGCTGCTCGATTCACGGCTTCCGTGCCCAGACGGACACTGTTCTTCCTCTTGCCGTAGTAACCTTTGGCGCGGGAAAGGATTCTTTTCCGGCGGGCGCGAGAAGCAACATTATTCACTGAACGGGACATGGTCTTTTCTCCTGTTTCTAAAGTCCGGTGGTCTTACTTAGCGAGGATCATCCGCTTGATACGAGCCGCGTCGCCCGGGGAGGCCAATGTTGCCTCTCTGAGACCGCGTTTCCTCTTGGTGGACTTCTTAGTCAGAATGTGGGAGCCGAATGCCTTATGGCGACGCACCTTGCCCGTGCCCGTCGTCCGGAAGCGCTTGGCAGCACCGCGCTGGCTTTTCATTTTAGGCATAATTATTCCTCCTGTAATGCATGACGCCTTAGCGTCTATTCATCGTTGTCGATCGCGTCTTCAGCCTTCTGGCCATCGACCAATTTGTCGATACCGGGGCCCGGTGAAAGAATCATCACCACATTGCGCCCCTCTTGCTTTGGCCTCTGCTCGACGGTCGCCAAACCTTCCAGATCCTCCAGCACTCGTTCCAGGGTCTTCATGCCAAATTCCATATGGCTCATTTCACGGCCCCGGAAACGGAGGACCACTTTAACTTTGTCTCGATGGCCCAGGAATTTGAGAATATTGCGAACCTTGAATCGGTAATCGTGCTCGTCGGTCTTGGGCCGAAACTGCACTTCTTTCACGGAGACCTGGTGAAGCTTCTGCTTCTGCCTTGCGATCTTCGCCTTTTTGCTAAGTTCGTATTTGTACTTACCGAAATCCATGATCCGGCAAACGGGAGGACGAGCATTGGGAGAAACCTCCACCAGATCCAGTCCGCGTTCGCGGGCCATGTCCATGGCCACCGCTGTGGCTACGACACCGACCTGATTGCCCTCCTCATCCACGAGTCTCACCTCGGGGATGCGGATCCTTCCATTGACTCTCGGTTCCTGGTTATCCCGTTTGGGATTGTTGGGCCTGATCTCAGACACCTCCTGGCATGAAAAAAGGGTGGATGCCAAAGCAGCCACCCCCAATATGGGTTCTTGTAACTCTGACGAACTCGCGCTGCGGTTGTCAGGTGAGAGGACTGCCTCTACTTGTCCGTATTCGGTTGTAAGCAAAGAAGCTAGTGCTTATTCGCTATCTCGTCAAGAGCCCTGTTCAGGAAATCCGCTATGCTGGAAGCTCCCTCATCGCCGGATTTCTTGCTCCGGACGGTGATTCCACCGGACTCCTGCTCCTTGGCCCCCACCACGATCATGTAGGGAATCTTCTGGAGTTCTGCCTGGCGGATCTTGTAGCCCAGTTTTTCATCTTTCGCGTCTAAGTCCGCTCGCAGTCCCGCTTTACGCAGTTCCTGGGCGACCTTTTCACCATAGTCCCTGAAGTGCTCACTCAGGGGCAGCACGATGGCCTGCACCGGCGCGAGCCAGAGGGGGAATTCCCCCGCGTGGTGCTCGGTGAGGATGCCGATGAATCGCTCCAGGGAACCGAAAAGCGCCCGGTGGATGATATAGGGATGCTTGTGCTGGCCATCTGCGTCCACGTACTCCACGTTGAAACGTCGAGGCAGATTGAAATCAAACTGGATGGTGCTGGTCTGCCAGGAGCGACCGATGGCGTCCTTGAGCTTCACATCGATCTTGGGGCCGTAGAAGACAGCCTCGCCCTCCATGCGTTTCACACTCAGGCCCACACGATCCACGGCCTCCATGAGTGATGCTTCCGCGGCATCCCATTCCTCGTCCTCACCGATGTACTTGGATTTGTTTTCCGAATCCCGAACGCTCAGTTCGGTGGTCAATTCGGTGAATCCGAAGGTCGCGTGCAGGTCGCGGGAAAACTCGATGAGCTTGGTGACTTCATCCACAAGCTGATCGGGCGTACAGAAGATGTGCGCATCATCCTGAGTGAATCCGCGAACTCGCATGAGCCCGTGCAAGGTGCCGCTGCGCTCGTAGCGATACACGGTGCCCAGTTCAGCTAGGCGCTGAGGCAGATCGCGATAGCTTTTGAGATCATTCTGGTAAATCAGGATGTGCCCTGGACAGTTCATGGGCTTGACCACGTAGGTCTGCTCATCCTGCTCGAAGGTGTACATGTTCTCGGCATAGAAATCGAGATGGCCGCTGGTGCGCCAGAGGTCGCCCTTGAAGATGTGCGGAGTGACCACCATATCGTAGCCGCGCTCGCGATGCGCTTGCTTCCACCAGTTTTCGATCTGCTCACGCAGCACGGTGCCCTTGGGATACCAGAAGGCCAAACCGCCGCCGGCTTCTTCCTTCATGCCGAAGAGACCGAGTTGCTGGCCGAGTTTCCGATGATCTCGCTTTTCCGCCTCTTCCAGACGAACGAGATAGGCCTCGAGATCCTTGGCCTTGAACCAACTGGTGCCATAGATGCGTTGAAGCTGCTCGCGGGTTTCATCGGCCCGCCAATAGGCCCCGGCAACAGTACGAAGCTTGAAGGCCTTGAGCATGCTGGTGCTCGGCACATGGGGCCCGCCGCAAAGATCCACGAACTCTCCGACTTCATAGAAGGAGATTTCTTCTTCCTCGGGAAGCTCACCCACATGTTCAACTTTGAAATCCTGATGCTTCTCGGCGAAATAATCCGCGGCATCCTGGCGCGAAAGGATCTTCTTGATGAAGGGATGCTTGCCCTTGGCCAGTTCCTTCATCTTCGCCTCGATCTTCACGAGATCATCGGGCGTGAAGGATTCGTCCACGAGAATGTCGTAGTAGAAGCCGTCTTCCACATCGGGGCCGAAAGCAAATTTCGCTTCAGGGTAGAGTTCCTGCACAGCGTAGGCCATGAGATGGGCAGTGGAATGGCGAAGAACAGAAAGGCTCTCTTCGTCCTTGTCGGTGAGGATCCGGAAACGACCACTCGAGTTAATCTCCGAATGACGATCCAGGATCTCGCCGTCGAGTTCCACGGCGATGGCGCGTCTGAGAAGGCCCTCGCTTACGGCGGCGATGGCATCGTCTACCGGAAGAGGTCCCTCAAGATTCAACACTCTCTCATCGGGGAGAATCAGATCGATCTGCATCTCGGCCTCGCTTTCCCGCGACGGACGCTACGAATCGCCCGTCGCTTTGAGGATATAAAAAAGGCCAGGCTGGACACCTGGCCGGGTGGGCGATACGGGATTCGAACCTGTGACCTCTTGCGTGTCGAGCAAGCACTCTAACCAGCTGAGCTAATCGCCCTTACCTAAGAATCACAGGATATATGACAGCCGGGGGCCTTTGTCAAGATGCCAGAAGCTCTGCACATCAATTAAGAGGCCCGGATGGTCTCTCCCACCACCTTCAGCTCCGGTGAAGGTGCTTTGTGGAACTCCATTTTGTCTCCATGCATCTTGTGATCAATGGAAATATGGTCCCCATACCGGATCTGCCCCGTGGAAACCAAGTTGGCCAAGGGAAAGACCAGGAAGCGCTCGATGGAACGTTTCAGGTGTCGTGCGCCATAGCGCCGGTCGAAGCCCTCTTCCATGATCTTCTGTTTGGCCCCATCACTCAGGTCGAAGGAGAACTTCACGTCCCCCGCAGCCTGCATGATGCGTTTGCGAAGCAATTCCAGTTCGATCTCCAAAATGCGCCGCACATGCTCCTCGGCAAGCCCACGGAATACGATGGTGCTGTCGATGCGGTTCATGAATTCCGGGCTGAACTTCCGCCGGGCCGCTTCCATCACGGTACTGTAAATCCGCTGGTCCAATGAGCCGGGATCCAGATCGGAAGCCTTGTCGGCAAATCCGATTCCTCCGCTCACCAAACGCTCAATGCTTGAAGCGCCAATATTGCCCGTCATGAAAATGATGGTACGGGTCATATCCACTTCACTGTTGTCACCCAGGGTCAGGTGACCCTTGTCGAGAATTCCTAGCAACAAGCTCCAAAGCGTATCGCTGGCCTTTTCGATTTCGTCGAAAAGCAGGAAGGTGAAATCCAGCTCGGGCGTACGGTAACGCTCGAGGTTTCCCTGCGACAGATAGGGAGTGGTTTCGCGGTGCCCGAGGTAACCGGGAGGCGAGCCGATGAGACGACTGATCTCATGGCTATGCGCGTACTCGGCGCAGTCAACTTTCAGCACAGCATTGGCAGTACCGAATAGAATTTCGCTGGCGGCTTCCACGATACGGGTTTTGCCGCTGCCGGTGGGTCCCAGAAACAGGAAATTGCCGATGGGTCGGCTGGGTGGATACAGACCTGCGAGATAGACCTGATACAGACGGGCAATGCGCTCGATGGCGCGGTCCTGTCCGACGATCTTCTCGTGCAATTTTCTTTCGAAACGGTCTGCGGCCAGGGATTTCTTTCCCGGATCCAGCACCTTGCGGGTAGCGCTAGCCATGAAGGGCCTCCTTGCCTTGTCCCCTGAGCCGCAAGCGTTTGCAAGGATTCTGCCAGAGTCCCGAAGGTGTATCGCTGAGTCCGAGAAGGACTTCTGAGTCCTCGAAGTATCCCGTTTTAGTTGAAATGCCGAGGCTCTTTATTCCCCCGCAAGGGCAAAGCGATGAGATTAAAATGGCGAAGAGTTTCCCGTGGATACATCCACCGCGGAAACCGAGAAGACTTTGCCTGCTTGAGCCACGCAAAAAGCCCCCACCGATCACGGCAGGGACTTTGCGTTTCAATGTTGCGAAACTACTTCTTCTCGTCGACGACCTCGAAGTCGGCGTCCACGGCTTCACCGTCACCGCTACCCTTGCCGGTTTTCGATTCCGGATTCGCCTGCGCATCCTCTCCAGGCTGAGCGCCGGCGGCCTCCTGCTGGGCAGTGGCATCCTCGTATAGCTTCTGGCTGAAGGCGTGGAGTTCCTTGTTCAAGTTTTCCACAGCCTGGTCGATGGCGGCCTTGTCATCGCCGTCGGCCACCTTGTTGAGCTCGGCCAGCTTCGCCTCCATGTTGCTCTTCATCTCCTCGTCGATCTTGTCCTTGTTGTCGTCGAGTTGCTTCTGAGTCTGGTAGGCCAGCGCCTGGGCATTGTTCTTGGCGTCCACTAGCTCGCGCTGAGCTTTGTCATCTTCAGCGTTCACTTCGGCATCTTTGACCATGCGATCGATCTCGCTATCGTCCAGTCCGCTGGAAGCCTGAATCTTGATGGACTGCTCCTTGCCCGTTGCCTTGTCCTTGGCGTTCACAGACAGAATACCGTTGGCGTCGATGTCGAAGCTCACCTCGATCTGAGGAATGCCACGCTGCGCTGCCGGAATGCCCGTGAGCTGGAACCGTCCAATGGACTTGTTGTGCGCCGCCATCTCCCGCTCGCCCTGAAGCACGTGGATGTCCACCGTGTCCTGATTATCGGCGGCCGTGGAGAAGATCTGACTTTTGCGCGTGGGGATGGTGGTATTGCGATCGATAAGACGCGTCATCACGCTGCCCAGGGTTTCAATTCCCAGGCTCAGCGGCGTGACGTCCAGCAGGATGACATCTTTCACGTCGCCCGCCAAAATTCCACCCTGGATCGCAGCACCCAGCGAGACCACTTCGTCGGGGTTCACGCCCTTGTTGGGATCCTGCTTGAAGATGCTCTTCACCTTCTCCTGGATCACCGGCATGCGAGTGGAGCCACCCACGAGGATGACTTCATCTACATCCGAGGCGGTGAGCCCGGCGTCCTGAAGGGCGCGCTGGCAGGGTCCCACCGTACGGGTAACCAGGTCCGCCACCAACTGCTCGAACTGGCTGCGGGTGAGGGTCAGGTTGATGTGCTTGGGGCCGTTGGCATCGGCGGTGATGAAGGGCAGGTTGATCTCGGTCTGAGTACGACTGGACAGATCCTTCTTGGCCTGCTCCGCGCCTTCCTTGAGCCGCTGGAGGGCCATGGGATCCTGACTAAGATCGATACCTTCCTTCGACTTGAATTCCGCCACCAACCAATCGATGAGGGCCTGGTCGAAATCGTCGCCACCGAGGTGGGTGTCACCATTGGTGCTCTTCACCTCAAAAACGCCTTCACCCAATTCCAGTATGGAAATATCGAAGGTTCCGCCGCCCAGATCGAAGACGGCCAAGGTGCGGTCGCCTTCTTTGTCCATGCCATAGGCAAGGCTCGCGGCCGTGGGCTCGTTGATGATGCGCTTGACTTCCAGACCGGCGATCTTGCCGGCGTCCTTGGTAGCCTGACGCTGACTGTCGTTGAAATAGGCAGGTACGGTGATCACGGCTTCGGTCACGGTCTCGCCCAGGTATTCTTCGGCGGTTTCCTTGAGGCGACGCAAGATCATGGCGCTGATCTCGGGAGGACTCATTTCTTCGGACCCAATTTTCACTTGCACCTTGCCGCCATCACCCTTGAGCACCTGATAAGGTACTTCCCTCATTTCCTGGTCCACTTCGCCGAAGCGACGGCCCATGAAACGCTTGATGGAATAGACGGTGTTGGTGGGATTGGTGACGGCCTGGCGCTTGGCCAGTTCGCCTACCAGGCGATCTCCGTCCTTGCTGATGGCCACCACGCTTGGCGTGGTGCGATTGCCATCGCTGTTGGGGATGACCTTGGGTTCGCCACCCTCGATGACGGAAACGCAGGAATTTGTGGTGCCCAGGTCGATGCCGATGATCTTGCCCATGGTCTTCTCCTTGAAGATGGTGTTCGACCTGCTATAGGAAGGGTCGTGCCACTCTTTTGAAAAGTGTTAACTTGTTATATTACTTGGCTATAGGGATTATACCTTGATTTGCAGATTCTCGGCCACTGCCAGCATGGCAGATGTGCGCAGGCATGAAGACAGCATTCTGTCATAGACCTGATACGATGACATGTCGGGACGGATAATAGAAACTCAATGGGGAGGACACGGTCCTCCCCATTGTGAATGGCCACTGATTAGATCGCCTAATAGAGCGATTTCAATTCTCCCCAATTCAGGGCTCGTGTGCTTACGGCGCAGCCGATTGAACAGGCCCCCATGAGAATCCCACAATCATTGTTCTCAGGTGCACAGGGAGTTCCGTGTTGAAGCCTGAAGAGCCCATAGTTGGGGTCACAGAAAAGTGGGTCCAAATCGATATTGCCATCCCCAGGCCATCCACCTTCCACGTCCGAGCAGCTAACCGTGATACCGCCCCAAGACTCTAAAAAGATATCTCCCTGATTGCCCCAGAAGATGCACCCGTGTACGGAAGGAAAGCCCGCGCTATAGGCTGAGACGCAGGGTCCATAATTGTTCCAGAAT